>ERZ1046876.1-NODE-1-length-271913-cov-18.331239_pt1 | contig 271913 bp, 240 predicted proteins | sample MGYA00383094_ERZ1046876 | MGnify/ENA primary metagenome ERZ1046876 (study PRJEB29581, sample SAMEA5548364) | metagenome | biome: marine; feature: coastal; material: water | depth 50 m | study: Short-term variability in the microbial, nano- and picoplankton...
TTAAAAAATCAAAATAGTTTATTTGTAGGTCTACAGATTTTTATGTCGATTCAAGCAAATCGAAAATTCTCGTGTCAGTAGTTCTTTTCACCTGCAGCGTTAAATTTTTATTATAGTACCAATGAATTAAAATGAACGACTCTAAAGGCTGCCTTAAGTTGCATCGGCACATTCAAGAAATCTTAAGCTAAATTCATTTGTGATTCGGTAATATTTCAGGTTTGCTGGTAAGCCTAAGCATAATTTGGTATAGAAATTTTGTTTGTCAAAGTAGGCACTCGTTTTGCCGCGGAATGCTGTCTAAAAAGCATTGCTGTCTTGATGGTCGTGATTAGCTGACCAATTTCCTGAAATAAAAAAGATAATGTTTGCCACCAGCTAAGGTGGGCACTGAGAATAGTTTCAATGCGCAGGCGCAACTTTGAAAGTAATGCTGCTTCATTAATTATTTTTGTGTCCGCATAACTCAAAGCATTTTGCAGAAAATAGATGCGGTTATGAGATTTAAAGCTATAAAAAGCATCACGCGTACGCCTTATAAATGGTGTCATGTTGGACCTGACGGGGGCGTCATAATTAGCGAAAGAAATTTGAAGTCCTTCGGGCCCGCTCCAGCTTTGAACGATTGTAGTGAAGCCGGATGAAATCGGGTCCTGTTACTGGTGATAATCCCCCCGACTCACGTTTTAATTGCCGAACCATAGCAATTTCAAAGTTGGAAAAGCCTACTGCTGTTTCGACAAAAGCATTGGGGCCTTCTATTACGCGAAACTGAAAATACTGTGATAATTCGAAAATTTCAGTTTGCTCGATATTGTATTGTGCGTCGCTGGGGGAGCTAATTACTATGGCATTTACCGTAGTTCCATCGCCCATAGTGATATAATGTGGGCGTCGGCCAAGTCGATAAAGACCGTTGCCAGAGAGATCAAGTGTGCGCTTCTGACGGCTGGCCTTCTTTGAAAGTAATTTAGCATCGAAAATTTTGCCCATTCCAGTGGCTGTCATGGCTGCATCGTAGTACGTTGGGTGGTATTAAGTTTTCCAATGAATGAATTTAAGGCCTCCTGCGCGGCTATGGTGGTCCAGTCGATCAGAAGTCGTTGTGAGGTCGGCCCACTCCATTTAAAAACAGCAATTTGGGTTGGATTTTGTGGAGAAAATAGCAAAAGGTCGCTGACGCCCGAATTCAACAGGGCATTTGCCATCCCCGCGAGAAATCACAAATTCCGAAATGATTGCCAAGATGCAAGTTGCTTCTTAGCGGAGTCAAATCATAAGAGCTAATCTGATTAAAAGATAACGTTGTGTCACCAGTGGCCTGTGCTTGCCATGCTTATCCATGGCTCGGCTGGAGGCAATGCATCGCCTTTTTGAAGAAGTTCTATTGATATATTGTCGGGAGATCGCACAAAAGCCATTCGCCCATCCCGAGGGGGACGATTGATTTCAACACCAGCGTCTTTCAGTTTCTGGCACATATCGTAAATGTTGCCAACTTCATATGCCAGATGTCCGAAGTGACGTCCGTCACTCGGCAATCCTTCGTCCCCATCCCAGTTGTGGGTTAGTTCCAGTGGGCAATCGTGATCGCCATCGGCCGCGAGATACACCAGTGTAAAACGTCCAGTATCGCTGTCGCGACGGCGAATTTCATTGAGACCCAACAGGCCATAAAAAGCCATAGATTTCTCAAGATCGGTTACGCGAACCATGGTGTGCAGGAATTTCACATGCATATTGGTTTCCTTTGTTTGAATTTTGACGAAGAAAACAACGTTGACACGAAGAATACCAGTAAAAATCATTAATAAGCGTATATATCGTTGATGTGATTTCACCCCAATCCTGTGGTTCCATGCACAAGGTCCTCAAGATATAGTATGCAAATGCTAATACAGACTCACAAGGGAATCGCCTAAATGTCGCTGACTTCAGAACAACAGGCCGAAATAGACGAATTGCGGTCAAGCCCTAATCAGACCTTTCGGACTGTCAGTGAAGGGATCGAAAAACACTTATACTCAGCAATATCCGTTTTGGATCATGGATTTGTTCGAGTAATTGATTATATGGGTGATGACTCAGCGATATGCCAAGCTGCTCGCGTCAGTTACGGTAAGGGCACAAAAAGCGTTCAAAACGATGAGGGGCTAATCCGGTACCTTATGCGTCATTGGCATTCCACCCCCTTCGAAATGTGCGAAATTAAATTGCATGTGAAATTACCGGTCTTTGTGGCGCGCCAGTGGATCCGCCATCGCACGGCGAACGTGAACGAATATTCGGCTCGTTATTCGATACTTGATCGAGAATTCTACATTCCGGCACCAGAATATGTTAACGCGCAGTCGGAAGTAAATAACCAAGGACGGGGTAAAACACTGCAGGGCGAAGAAGCAGCTCGTGTTCTTGAGATACTTAAAGCTGACAGCACTAGGTGTTACGATAATTATGAAGCTCTGATCAGCCAAGATGGACAGGACGGTCTTGCGCGCGAATTGGCTCGGATGAACCTACCGGCAAACATCTATACGCAGTGGTATTGGAAAGTAGATCTGCATAACTTGATGCACTTTCTTCGTTTACGAGCTGACGCCCACGCCCAGTACGAAATCCGGGTATATGCAGAAGCGATATGCAATGTCGTAGCAGATTGGGTGCCTTCTGCTTACAAAGCTTTTGAAGACTACCGTATGGGTGCCGTAACTATGTCCGCCCAGATGATTGAATGCTTGCGTCGAATGGTGAAGGGCGAAGCAGTGGCCCAAGAAAATAGTGGAATGAGTGCTAGGGAATGGCGAGAGTTTCAAGAAATGCTTGATTCTTGAAATAGATAGCAAATTTAGTGGTTGAAGCGTATTTTTGGATACTCAAATATATTTAATTCGCACTGAATAAGTGAAAAATTTAATTTACGAGTATTTTCGCGACCTTATCTTTTGGTGCGTCACCTCTTCAGTGTAAAAACTGATTTTGTGAGGAAAGCCCGAAACTTTAGTGCGCGACCTTCAATTGTTAAAATTTGCAAATTGGCGCCAAAATTCATTTCCTGACTAATTTTTTTATTTTCCTTTATTTCACCAAAGCATTTGCCAAACTTTCTATAAAAATGTGATTGCTCAAAAACTAAGTGGTCTCATCAACTGAAGGGCAGAGACATTGCCGCGGCTGAACTATTTATATGAATTTAATAAACATATAAAACTTTCAGCAAGCAGGACTGCGCCTGCCTTGCAAAAATTAAGAAGAACTAGACCAAGGCATTAGTGTGGTTGTGGTCCAAACTTTCGGGAAAGGAAAAATCTGATGAAGCTCTATGGATTAAAAACATGTGACTCGTGCCGCAAAGCACTCAAAAAAATGAAAAAAATTGAATTTTTTGATGTCAGGACTGACGGTGTTCCTGAAGAAGTATTGAAGAAAGCTTTTGCTAAATTTGACACAGCTTTGATCAATACTCGCTCTTCCACGTGGCGTGGCTTGAATGCTGATCAGAAGGAAATACCGACGCTTGATTTGCTAACACAATTTCCAACGCTCATGAAACGCCCGTTGATCGATTACAACGGAAATCTCTACCTTGGTTGGACATCCGACGTGCAGGATGCCCTTGGATAAAAAACGTTAAGAGCTTAAAAGGTTTTAACGTTCACCTTAGGCTGTGATGGGAGGAAATAAGTTTTGCGCAATGCGGCATTAACTTTGGGTATAATTGCTGGTGTTACAGGTATGATCGTCGGTTTTTTTGGGTGGGGTTACACCGAAGTGATTGAACGTTTTGGCGAAGTGCCAAACTTGGCAGAGCAGGTGGAAAACGTTGGCGTTGTGCGAGCTGGTTCATTGCTTGCTCCGTTGTTGGCGATTGCTGGTGGAGCCATGGCTAGGGCTAGGGCGATGTGGGGCGGTTGCCTGTTACTCGCATCAGCCGCGGGCATGTATGGCGCTTTTGGCTTCAACGCTTTCACGATGTTTCCAATCAGCTTCGCGGGCCTTGCGGGTTTTCTTGCGCTTGCCGCAGGTAAGCCCGATGAGCCAAAGTCACATTTTTGACGGCTTACAGTCGCGCTATTGCGAGTTTGTCGATCGAGAATGGTCCTGCTCCTTTAATCACGATGACTATTAAGAGGAATAACCACAAGCTACGTTGGTCGGCAATTATACTGTCTGGTAATTTATCAAACCATGCTCCGACAGTGTTTGGATCGTCTATAAGATGATGGCCGTACAAATCAGTTAAACTCTGGACAATTATAAAAACTATCATGCCCAGCGCCGCTAACCTGGTGAGAAGACCTATAATAATCAAAAGTGGAAGAATGAATTCCGCACTCGTTCCCAACACGATGACGGCCCAATGGAACGAGCTCATCTGGTTAATATCGAAACCTGCAGCCTCCATGACTTTGGGGAAAATTTGCACATAAGCACCCACACTGGGAGTGAACAATCCAAAAAGACCATCGCCCAGTTTGGTAAGTCCAGACTTCCAAAAATATACTGCGAGTATTGCAGCAAAAAGTAGACGGGCGATGCTTGACAAGAGCCAGTCAAGACTTTCCACACGGTCGACAGTGCTGATGTAAAATTTGATTGCTGTTTTCATGTGACTTTCCGTTAAATCAATCTTTAGTTCGTAATTCTGTGATCGCATTGCCGGCTAGCAAAAGAGCTAGCAGTGCGGAAAGGTCAAACTCCGTGTTATTTTGTTTCGTCGCCTGCTCAACCACGTCGCCTAATGATTGTCCGGACATGAGTGCTGCAATGCAATTTCCTGCTTCAGGGGTTAATACGTGAGGCTTTGGGTCAAATTTGGCCCTAAGTATAAGTACTTTTTGCGCAACAGGTTTTGGTTTTGGTCCTTTGGCCATGTTGAACGCCCAAATAGCATGAACAGGCCATGGCGAACTCAGGAGTTGAACTGTAGGGGCAAAACCAAATTTGACGTCGTTAAGTTCAATCGGGGGAATTGCGGCAAGTAGGTTGGGTGCGATTGGCGTCGCATCTGCCGCGTGGTAAGAACGACGGAGTGCAAACTCCAGTTTAGCGACGTCACATAGATAGCCCATGTGTTTTAATTGGTCGATGGTGCCAATAAATTCCGGAAATCCCTCGCCGTAGTGCATCATGACAGGGGAGCTTGGAGGATGTTTGCGAAGATAAACTCCAGCAAGTGTCTTAAAATTGTTTTCGCCCAGCAATTTGACGGTTGCAGGAAATCCCACCATTAGAGCCTCGGTTAAAGAGACTGCTATGTTGTTTCTGTAAACATCAAATCTCTTTCCAGCAATTTTTCCTTCGCCATCTTTCAGACCAATGGGGCGCTTGTACGATCCGTCCAAAACGGCGTTTCGAAATTGCATTTGTTTCACGCGGGTGGTCATGGAGTGGCTTGCGCTAGTGCGATGGTTGCACGAGAAGCCTCTGCGCGTAACCTCTGCCATTCCGGAACGTCATTGTCCCACTCAATTAGAATTGGGCGTGGGCCTGAGATACTCAAAACGTAGTCGAGCAAATCCCAGACTGACTCAACTACCGGTTGGCTGTGACTATCGATTAGCAGCACATTTCCGTGCTCATCTTTGTCTTCGCTATGACCACCGAGGTGGATTTCACCGACGCGTTCGATTGGAAATTCTGCAATATACTCTGAAGCATTGTAGCCAAGGTTCGTCGCCGAAACAAAGACGTTGTTAATATCCAGTAAAAGTTCGCAATCCGTACGCGAAGTAACTTCGCGCAGAAAATCTGCCTCTGAAAAAGTGCTTTCTGAAAATGCGAGATAACTTGAGGGATTTTCCAGCATAATCTGCCGGCCGATCGCGGTTTGCAACTGATCGACGTGATCGCACACGTGGGACAGCGTTGCGTTTGTGTAGGGAAGAGGCAGTAGATCGTTTAAATAAGCGCCATCGTGAGAGGACCAAGCGAGGTGCTCTGAGAACGCGGCGGGTGTCAACCAATCGTTTAGGTGTTTCAGGCGGGCAAGATGCTCTAGGTCGAGAGCACCTTCGCCTCCAATCGATGATCCCACTCCATGAGCCGATATGGCAAATTTTTCAGATAGGCGACTAAGTTGTGCGAGTGGACGTCCACCTTCACCCATATAATTTTCAGCATGAATCTCTAGCCAGCTAACGTCGCCAGGATCGTCGAATAATGCGGAATAGTGTTGCGGTTTGTAACCCACTCCGGGTGCGTTTGGCAGATGATTGCGTTTTTCAGGATAGTCAGACATGCTTCAAGCTTAACCCAAACCTTCAAAGAGTGGTTCTGCGATTGGATACAGCGAGTCAGAAATAATCTTGCATGCGTCGCTGAGCAGAGTGTTTGTAAGAACGTCTAAATCTCGCGAGAACTGAACGTAAAACCTCATCCTGACACGTAGATCAATCGCTCCCAGCATAGGATTGGATTCTAGGGTTTTATACCCCAGAACCCAAACATTTTAGGTGCTTGGTAAGTCACGATCCAGAGGCTCAAGCGAACCCATGCGTGATTTCCCATCGGCCATTGCTGGCAATTCTAGGTCGGAGCATGTACCGGCGTTAACGAGCTTCCACGCGTTGCCTTGATAGTCGACTGTTGAGCTGCCTGCGCATGTTGTCCCGGGGCCTGCAGCACAATCATTCGCGCCCGCTATTGAAACACCGTAGCATTTTTCTTGGCTCGCTGCATTTGCTGTTGTTGAATGTGCGCTCAGGGCAGCGGCAACAGCGCCCGCTACGGTAAGGCTTTTTATAGCTTTAGACATTTCTTCATCCCTTTTAATTAAACACTTTGTTTTAATGATGATGGCCACAAAATATGTAGCCTAAGATATACTACTCACGGGTCTGCGTCGCACGCCAATCACGGGATCGTGTGTCACGGATGCGTTAATTGGAGTGACGACTCTGTGAGTTCTTTAATAAAAAATCCGCATTTTTGCGTTCAAATTGAAATAAGCGTGCCCCATTACATGTTATGAAATTTTTTATCTGTTGCAAATCAGGTCAAATCAGGTCGGGAGGAAGGCACTCTTGCGACAATTGGTTGACGATTTCTTCCAGGCTCTGAACTTTGCTTTGTTTGTCGCCAAGGCGTCTGGTCGAGACGGTGCGTTGCTCCACTTCTTTCTTACCGATAGCCAGAATTACAGGGACTTTGCCTACTGAGTGTTCACGCACCTTGTAGTTGATCTTCTCATTGCGAATGTCGGCTTCAGCCCGAACTCCTACAGCTCTAAGGGCTTGGACCACTTGGAAACAATATTCATCTGCGTCTGATACAATTGCTGCGACAACGACCTGACGTGGCGCAAGCCAAAGCGGAAGCTTACCTTCCCAATTTTCAATTAAGATACCAATGAACCGCTCAAAACTGCCCAAGCAAGCGCGGTGAAGCATGAAAGGTCTGTGTTTCTCTCCATCTGCGGCTATGTAGCTTGCTTGAAGACGTTCAGGTAGGTTTGGATCCACTTGAAAGGTACCACATTGCCAAACTCGTCCAATTGCATCAGTCAGATAAAAATCGAGTTTTGGGCCATAAAACGCCCCATCACCAGGCTCAAGCGTATAGTCGCGCCCCACGGCGTTTATTGCATTTTCAAGTGCGCCTTCTACATAATCCCAGCTTTCATCCGTTCCAACCCGTTTTTCGGGTCGGGTGGCAAAGCGAATTTCAAACGTTTCAAAACCTAATTCGCTATAGATATCAGCCAAAAAATCAATAAATTTGGCACATTCCTGCTGGATTTGGTCTTCTGTGCAGAAAATATGTGCGTCATCCTGAGTAAACCCCCGGACTCTCATAATTCCATGCAATGCGCCGGAGGGTTCAAAACGTGCACATGATCCAAACTCTGCAAGTCTTAGCGGCAGATCGCGATAAGATTTGAGACCTTGGTTGAAAACTTGAACGTGACAAGGGCAGTTCATTGGTTTGAGCGCATTGATACGAGTGTGATCGCGGTTGATTGCGCTAGCATCATCGTTCTCTCCATCACGGCTTTCGTCAACTTCAACCAAGAACATATGGTGCTGATATTTTTCCCAGTGACCCGATGCTTCCCATAGTTTTCGGTCTACTACTTGGGGGGTGTTAATTTCGCGATATCCCCCGGCACGCTGCTTGCGGCGCATGTAATCCTGTAAAGCAGTGTAAATCGTCCAACCATTGGGATGCCAAAAAATTTGACCGGGTGCCTCCTCCTGCATGTGGAAGAGATCCATCTCACGCGCCAGTTTCCGGTGATCCCGTTTCTCGGCTTCCTCGAGAAAATTAAGGTATTTTCGCAAGTCCTCTTTGTTCTTGAAGGCCACGCCGTAAATACGCTGTAATTGCGCATTTTTGCTGTCACCGCGCCAATAAGCCCCGGATACGCGCATCAGCTTGAACCCATCCGCCGGAACCTGTCCGGTATGCTGAAGGTGTGGTCCACGGCATAGATCTTGCCAGTGGCCATGCCAATACATCCGTATTGGTTCATTTCCGGGGATTGCCTCGATTAGCTCTACCTTGTACGGCTCGTTGTTTTCCCGGTAAAATTTGGTAGCACGATCGCGCTCCCAGACTTCGGTAGAAATTGGATCTCTTCGGTTTATGATTTCTCTCATCTTTTTTTCAATCGCACCCAAATCTTCGGGTGTGAAGGGCTCTTTGCGGTCAAAATCATAATACCAACCGTTCTCGATGACTGGACCGATAGTGACTTTGACGTCAGGCCAGATTTCCTGAACCGCTCGAGCCATTATATGCGCGCAATCATGTCGTATTAATTCGAGAGCTTCTTTATCGCTTTCTTTTACAGTGTTTATGGCTAATGACGCGTCTTGATTAATTGGCCATTGGAGATCCCAATGCTGACCGTCCACGTTGGCAGAGATTGCTTTCTTGCCTAGAGAATTGGAAACTGATGCAGCAACTTCAGCAGCCGTAACTCCTTTACTGTAGGAGCGCTCGATACCGTCTGGAAAAGTAACAATAATATTAGTCATTTATTCGAAATCCTCGTCGTTTTGGCGCCAACGGGACGCCCGGTTGCGGGTAAATAATTAGCGTTGGTTTTTGCGCTTTTGGGCAAATCAAGTCAAGTAACCTTTTATGGGAAACGATTGGTTGTTACGGTGTATAATGAAAGGACGGATAGTATGAGTGCTACGGAATTTTTTGACAGTCCTCAAGGACGCCGGATCGCCTATCACAAAAGTGGAAGCATCGGTCCAACGGTTGTGTTTTTGGGTGGTTTAAAGTCAGATATGTCTGGTACGAAGGCAGTCCATTTGGAAAGCTGGGCTCAAGCACGAGATCAGCGGTTTCTTAGGTTCGATTACTCGGGTCACGGTAAAAGTTCTGGCAATTTTGAGGATGGATGCATCGGTGATTGGCATGAAGATGCACTGGCAGCTGTTTCAGTACTTACGGAGGGACCGCTGGTATTGGTTGGCTCATCAATGGGTGGGTGGCAGGCGTTACTGTTAGCGCGATCTATTCCAACGAGGATAAATGGTCTTGTGACAATTGCTGCTGCACCGGATTTTACTGAGGATAGTTATTGGGCAGAATTTTCAGATGAGCAAAAGTTCACATTAAAGAAGTTTGGTCGTGTCGAATTGCCCTCCGAGTATGGTGAGCATTATACCATTACGAGACGTTTGATTGAGGATGGTCGAAATCAATTGGTATTGCGTAAACCTCTATTGTTAGATTTCCCAGTTCGGTTTCTTAAAGGAGCAGACGATGCGGTGGTGAGTAACGAAACGGCTGTTCGTTTGCTCGAGCACGTCGACGGTTTCGACATAAAGTTAATGTTGATTAAGGGTAAGGATCACCGATTTTCGGATGAGGAGTGTTTAGGTGCGATAGTTAGTAATGTGGAAGCTATAATTTCGGCATAAATTATCCGATCTCACCACTGCTAACCATGACAACCTCATGTTATCGGTTGCCCACCATTGGGCGGAAAACATGCACTTTATTAACCTCAGAACGAGGCGCGTTAAAATTATTGGACATCTACCCGTCTACCAATTGCCGTTCATCAAATGACAGCACTGGTTAAAGAGTTGCGTAGATGGGATGACGCTTATTTTGTCACCCATATCATATCTCTAATTTGGGACGCTGGCACAATAGTTTTTGCCAAGCCGGCGCGCAAAATTATTGCAGACTGCGGGGTGGGACGGTCATTAGTAGGTAATTACTGAACCTGGCGTAGATGGCATCAAGCCTAATGTGGATCTGATTATGGGTAGGATACTATTGTCGTTTCAAACTAAAGTTGTAATTCCATAAATATAAAATTTTATTGGTATAATCGAAACATTATAACGAAAAATAGAAAGTGATTTTTTGTTTAACTTATACAACCGTCAAGCATTGAGAAGTAGACTTGCAAAAAATGTAAGCTGAGAATCTCAGAAATTTTTCTGAAAAATTTCCGGACTCGATCCTTCAGAATTTATCTTCGCTACACTTAAAAACCAGATTGGAAGATGATATCGCTATCAATGATGATCTTTGTGGTTTTCTTGCGGTATAAATACCAACTTCAAATCTTATCTTGCGAACAGTGCTCAGAAAACGCCGTGGTCTTTCAAACTGACGTTTATGCGGAAGAGTTTGGCAAAAAGTTATGTGAGCAGGTTGACCAAAATTTACTTTTCGGAGCTCTATTAAGCTTATTAATTAAAGAAAATTTAAGGCAGGGAAAACATGCGCGAGCCATTGGTATTTATTCCGGGAATGATGTGTGATGCTCGCTTGTTTCAAGCTCAAAACATCGAGATTTCGAGGCAAAGGCCAGTTATGGTTTCGCCAATTACTTCCGGCGCACGGATTGAGGAAATTACTTCGAACATTTTACCTCATCTGCCGCCGCGATTTGCCCTAGCAGGCTGGAGTATGGGCGGGATTGTTGCGATGGATATCTTGAGGCGTATCCCAGATCGCGTGACGCGAATTGCACTGATGGATACGACACCACTCGCTGAAACGCCATCGGATGCTGCAGCGTTTGAACCCAGGATCATTGGAGCGATGGCAGGTCGATTGGAACATGTAATCGACGAGTTTATGCAGTCTGACTTTTTAGCGCCCGGGCCGCATCGAACATCGGTTTTTTCATTAATGCGTGATATGGGCCTTAAGTTGGGTCCGGAAGTTTTCGTCAATCAAGCTCGGGCTCTCCAAAGGCGTGGAGATCAACAAAAAACACTACGTAAATGCCGAGTACCGGCATTGGTGCTTTGTGGCGAACACGATTTGATCACACCAGTGAAGCGCCATATATTTATGGCGGGATTGATTCCAGACGCGACTTTAAAAATAGTTCGGGGAGCTGGTCACCTACCGTCTCTCGAGAAACCGGATGACACCACAGCAGCATTGTTAGACTGGCTAAGTGCCGAAGGATCTGCTCGGCCTTTGGGCCCCGATCATGATTATCGATGGGCAAACCAATAATTTTTGCGGGTCATCATAAAGAGACAATTTTTGGTGCTTGCTGGCCCTTTGGTGGCGAATCATTTGAGTTTTCGTCGATGAAATTTAATACCAGTGGGCGAATGTTGTTCCGCCAGCTCTTGCCGGCAAAAATACCGTAGTGACCCGCACCATCCTCAACATGACTGGCTTTTTTCTCACTTGGCAGCCCTGTCAAAAGGTCTAGAGCAGCAACGCACTGACCTGGCGCGGTGATATCATCTTTACCACCTTCTACAGTCTTGACTGCGACAGTGGTAATTTTTCCAATATCAACAGTTCTACCATTCACAGTGAACGTATTGTTTGCAATTTCACCATTTTTGAAGATTCTTTCGACAGTGGACAAATAAAATTCTGCTGGCATGTCCATTACTGCCAGATACTCGTCGTAGAAGCGATTGTGTGCATCATGGTCAGAGCCTTCACCGCGGGTGACACGTTGAATTTGGTTTAAAAAGGCATTCGAGTGGCGCTCACCGTTCATAGACATAAACGATGCTAGCTGAAGTAAGCCAGGATAAACAAGGCGACCAACACCAGGGTATTTGAAGCCAACACGTTGGATCATTACCTCTTCCAGTTGGCCCATTGTCACTCGATGACCAAAATCAGTGACGTCAGTCGCTGCGGCGTTGGGGTCGATAGGACCTCCTATCAGCGTCAAAGAGTTGGGCTGTGCTGCAGGATCCTCCTCGGCTAGATACGCTGTTGCTGCGAGGGTGAGGGGAGCGGGCTGACAGACTGCAATAACGTGCGTATCTGGACCGAGCTCTTTCATAAAATCTACCAGATATAGAGTGTAATCCTCTATGTCGAATTTTCCCTCTGACACCGGAATGTCACGTGCGTTGTGCCAATCAGTAATATATACTTCACAGTTGACTAGTAGACTCTTCACAGTCGATCTGAGTAGCGTTGCGTAGTGTCCGGACATTGGCGCAACAAGTAGCACTTTACGAGGCTGCTCTGCGCGACCTGCTACGTTGAAATGGATAAGGTCGCCAAACGGGCGTTCCACAACGTGTTCGATCGTGACTAAGTGGTCCCTGCCATCTTCACAAGTGAAAGTGCGAATGCCCCAATCGGGTTTGACAACCATGCGTTGAAAAGTGCGTTCGGTCACCTCTCCCCAAGCCGCAATCCAGCTGTAGGCAGGATTAGGGACCATTGCAAACATTGGATAGGAGGCCACTGCCGACGCAGTCGCGCCGAGCCACTGGTTTGTATTTCGGATAGTTTCCATCAGATCGTACGTGGCCATGTATCGCATTTGCGTTTCCTTTTCCTCAGGGTATCCACCGGCGATGCACCGCCCTATACTAATTCTTACTGGGCGAGATAGTGAATGCTGCGTAGCAGCGAGAATAGTGTGGAATTGTGGATATGACAACTAAAGAGAATGACGCAGGGGAACATCTCGAGCTTTTAAACGAAAATTTGGCTCGGGTTGAACAGCTTTCACACCGTTTAATCGAAATAATGACGCACCGTAAGTCACTGAGAAAAGACCTAAATTCTCCGGATAATGAGCTATTTATGAACGCAGCAAGCGCTTATTGGCAGGAGATGGTAAATAATCCAGGCAAAGTTTTAGAGAACCAGCTCGAACTGTGGAGTAAGTCAGTAAAACACTTTGTGGATGCACAACATCTTCTCGTGCAAGGGCAAAATGCTGCGCCGCAGGATGAGACCCCCAGCGATCCTAGATTTTCGAATCCCCTGTGGCAAACCCATCCTTATTTTAACTTCCTTAAGCAGCAATATCTGTTCAACGCTCAGGCAATTGAAAGTGCTGTAGACGACCTTGATGGGTTAGAACCAAAAGAAAAACAACGGATTGATTACTTTTCGCGCCAGATCATTGACATGATGGCCCCCACAAATTTCTTGGGAACAAACCCTGATGTACTGGAGAAAGCAGTTGAAACAGATGGTCAATCCCTGATTGATGGGCTTGAAAACCTAATCAGCGATTTGGAGGCCAACGATGGTGAACTAATCGTACGACTAGCCGACGAAGAGGCTTTTGAGATTGGGCGAAATATTGCGACCGCACCTGGAAAAGTAGTATTCCGGAATCGCATGTTCGAACTTCTGCAGTTTACGCCAACAACCAAAATGGTACACGCCGTGCCGTTGTTGATCTTTCCACCCTGGATAAACAAATATTACATTTTAGACCTCAAGGAATCCAATAGCTTTATTCGCTGGCTTGTGGATCAGGGGTACTCAGTTTTTGTAGTCAGTTGGATTAACCCTGACAGGTCGTATGCTGCAGTCGGAATGGATGAATATATTGACGAAGGTTTTTTGTCTGCCATCACCGAAGTCAAGGCAATTACGGGTCAGAAGCAAATCAATACCGTCGGTTACTGTATCGCCGGTACAACCCTGAACCTCACTTTGTCATTGATGAAGCAACGCGGTGACACGTCGGTGAAATCGGCGACGTTTCTTACAACTTTGACAGATTTTTCGGATCAAGGTGAGTTCACTCCGTTTTTGCAAGATGATTTTATTGATGGAATAGATGACGAAATAGCCGAAGAGGGGCTGCTGCGGTCTTTCATAATGCAGCGCACGTTCAGTTTCCTACGTTCGAACGATTTAGTTTATGGGCCGGCGATTAAAAGTTATATGATGGGGCAAACGCCACCTGCGTTTGACTTGCTTTATTGGAACGGTGATGGTTCTGGGCTTCCGGGCAAGATGGCGCATCAATACCTTAGGCAACTGTGTCAGAAAAACGAGTTTGTGGACGGTGGCATTAAACTATGCGGTGAGACCCTTGTTTTAGCCGACGTTGATGTTCCGATCTGCGCCGTAACGTGCGAAACTGATCATATTGCACGTTGGAAGGACTGCTACAAAGGTTTCCAAAAAGCACAAAGCCCATCCAAGACCTTTATTGTATCTGAGTCGGGCCACATCGCGGGGATAGTTAATCCGCCAAGCAAAAAAAAATACGGGCACTATATCAATTCTGACACTGGACTTGAAGCAGACGAGTGGATGCATGGCGCAACCTTTGAAGATGGATCGTGGTGGCCACGTTGGGATAAGTGGTTATCTTCTCAATCGGGCGAAGAAATAGTGGCTAGAGAGTTCGGAAGTGCGAAGCACCCAGTGCTCTGTGATGCGCCGGGAACCTATGTTAAGGTCAAGGCAACACGTTGATAAGTTTAAATTAAAAATAAATGCTGCAATGCAGCAAAAAAATACTTGCAATGCTGCAATGCAGAATTTATGTTGTTATCACAACGATCATGGCGCTCCCCCGCTAAACAAATAGGAATCAAGAAAATGGCTAAAACTCAAGACTTCAACACCATCCTGAAAGACATGATGGGCGCATTTCCAGTTGATACAGCAGCCGTCGAAGACGCTTTCAAGAGCACTGCTTCTCTTAATGAAAAGTTTTCTAACGTTGCATTAGCTGCTGCAGAGAAATCATCTGAGATTTCGTCGAACTGGACAAAAGACACACTTGCTAAGCTTACTGACATGTCAAAAGCGAAATCTGAGCCTGCAGATTATGCGAAAGCGATGACTGACTTCGCGTCTGCTCAGGCTGAAGTAGCTGCAGAAAATATGGCTGCGTTCGCTGAAGTTGCGAAAAAAGTTCAGTCCGAAACTGTTGAGTTGCTTATGGCTGCTGGCAAGGACGTGACAGAAGAAGCTACTGCTGCCGTTAAAAAAGCCACTAATGATGTGACAACTGCCGCGAAAAAAGCTGCAAAAGTAAAGTGAACTGATTAAAATTTGTTTGCGCCAAACCCTCCCATTTGGTGCAGACGGTATGGGCAGGCCTAAGGCCTGCCCTTTCTTTTTGTGCTGCAGTCGCATAAGCTTTGCTGCAGCGCGAAAATAATTGATTGGAGGCACTTGTGGCTGATGACATCAAACCACTGCTGATTAAACGATACGCCAGCCGAAGACTCTACAACACTGAGACCAGTGACTACGTAACATTGGAAGATATTTCAGGCTTCATCCGCGACGGCCGGGAAGTTCAAATTATTGACCTTAAAACTGGAGACGATTTGACACGTCAATATCTCCTACAGATTATCGCTGAGCATGAAAGCCGCGGTGAAAGCGTTTTGCCTATCAATGTTCTAAATGATCTGGTTCGTAGTTATACCACCAAAGCGACCAGCGTCGTTCCACAATTCCTGCAGGCGTCTTTTGATATGTTGCGAGAGGGGCAGGAAAAAATGATTGAGAGTATGGGAACATCCGGTGGTATGAAAATGCCCGGACTGGAAGCTATCCAAGCTCAGCAGGAAGCGTTCGTGCAGGCAATGACCGGTGGTTTAGGTTGGGGTAGTAACGCATCACCGGAAGGAACTGAGGCTGAAGGTTCGGGAGAAGAAAAAGACCTTAACGATATTAAAAAGCAACTCGCCGAACTTCAGGATAAACTTAGTAAACTTAAATAGGTCGCAGTTAAATCTAGATTTTTTGTTCTAATTTTTTTCTGGTTGCGTGGTGTAAGCGTTCAAGCTCCCATCACCCGCGCCGCAGCACTCATTATTTCTTGGGCGATGATGTCAAGATCTGCACGCTTTAATCGGGCAGGTAAACGCACATCACAAGCATTCAAAAGCATTGATCTGGTTAGTGGTAATTCCGGTAGATTGTCTATGAATTGCCAATTCCAAAATGCGCGCGCATTATCCTTCGACTGTCCAAAAATCTGAATTTTAATACCACTACTATTTACCGCATCCTGAAATGCCTGAGCCTGGAAACTGTTCATATTTTTCAAATTAAATTGTATTGAGTCTGGCGCGCGCTCCTCCGAGGGTAATTTTTCTGGAACTTCCAACCAAGGTGATGCGTTAAGTTTATTTGCTACGTAGTCGTGGTTACGTCGTCCATTCTTTACGCGACGCGGGATTGTAGCCAGCTGTGGTCGTATAATCGCAGCTGACATATTTGAAAGGCGTAAGTTATATACAGGAAGTTGGTTTTGCCAACTTCCAAATGCCGTCGCTAAATCACCTGTATTATCGCCTTTTGGAGATTTATGTTTTTGCCAATTATGTTCATATGCGCCAGACATAATCACTGCACGAGCGACTAGATCGGCGTCATTTGTTACAAGGATTCCGCCTTCTCCCGCATTCACCAGCTTATATGATTGAAACGAGAAACAGCCTATACACCCAATCGTGCCAATATTTTTGCCATTCCATGTAGTTCCAAGTGAGTGTGCTGCGTCTTCAATAACTGGAATCTTGCGGGCGCCGCACAATGCCATAATTACGTCCATATCTGATGTATGGCCACGCATGTGACTTATAATGACCGCAGAGACGTCATCGTCTAATTTCTGCTCAAAGTCTTTTAAATTGATGCGGTAGTTTTCTCCAACTTCACACAAGACGGGCATGCAGTCTGCATGCATGACAGAGGAGGGCACCGCAGCGAATGTAAAACCTGGAATTAACACCTTTGCGCCGCGTGGCAATCCAAGTGCTTTCAAGGATAGGAACAAAGCTGCAGAACATGAGGACACCGCCAACGAATACTTAACACCCATAATAGTGGCAAATTCTTCTTCCAGCAAAGAAACTGGCGAGTTCTCGGATGCAGTATAGCGGAACAGATCGCCACTTTGTAGCAAACGGTCAATTTCCGCTTTAGCTGACGCAGGAATGGCTTCAGCGTCAAAAACATTTGAGGGCAGGAGCATAGTTTTCGACTTTCTTAATTTTCAATTTCAAAAATATAAAACAATACTTTGTTGGTGCCAATGTTTTTCAGTTGGAAATCTTTGCAATTTTTGAGACGGCTTTAGAAATTGTCTGCTGTACAAACGACGTTTCGAACTGATTTTAAAAAATGAATTAGATCCCAAGCCTGTCACGTAATGCGAACCAAGTCATTGCCATCGTCAATAGTGGGCTTCGCAACTTTATGCCACCCGGGAAAGGTGATGCCGGAATGCGCGCCATAGTGTCGAAGCCCTCTGCCTCACCGCCGAGCGCCATTGCGATCAATTGACCCGCGTGGGTAGCGGTTCCCACGCCATGACCTGAATAGCCAGATGCTGAGATGATATTTGGTGCAATTTTCCTTAGATATGGCAACCGCTTTCTCGTGATAGCGAGCGTTCCACCCCAAGCGTAATCGATTCGGACTTCGGACAAATGGGGAAATATCTTGCTCATCGGTTTGCGAACTACTGCGGCAATGTCTGAAGGAAACCGATATCCGTAAGTTTCGCCGCCGCCAAATAATAGACGGTTGTCATGCGAGAGGCGAAAATAGTTGATCACGAATTTACTATCAGCCACTGCATAGTCCTGTGCCAATACTTTGACTTTTTCTTTGCCCAAAGGCTCGGTCGCCACAATAAAGTTGTTTATTGGCATGACTCTAGCAGCAACTTGCTTGTCGAGAGATCCCAAATAGCCATTACAAGCCAGCACGAGTTGATCTGTGGTTATCTGTCCTTTTTCAGTTTGAACAGTGATTTTAGAACCGCGTTTAATGTTGATAACTCGAGTTTTCTCGTAAATACGCACTCCCGTTGCGTGAGCCACTTTGGCCAAACCGAGAGCAAACGCAAGCGGATGCAAATGTCCAGCGCCCATGTCTAGGGACCCACCCACATATTTAGGCGAGGGGCAAATTGCGTGTAATTGATCCCTGTGCAGCTTCTTGATCTGACTATACCCATAAATATTTTTCAGATGATCTGCGTAAGCGTGTTCATCAATGACCTCGCGGTTTGAGAAGCAAGCATGCGCAATACCCGGTCGAAAGTGGCAGTCAATATCATGTTGAGCGACTAAGTCTTTAACCAAGTCTTTTGCGTTCTCGGCTAGGTCCCAAAGTTTTCTTGCGTCAGCTAGACCAAGAAGTGTCTCAAGGTTGTCTTGTCCTATCCGTTGACCGGAACCAAGTTGGCCCCCATTCCTCCCTGAAGCGCCAAAACCAACTCGATGGGCTTCTACAAGTTTGACGTCAAAGCCGCGTTCTGCGAGGTGCAACGCGGCCGACAGGCCCGTGAAGCCACCCCCAACTACGCAAACATTTGCCGAAACTTTTCCGCTTAACTCACCAAACTGTTGGAGCGGATCAACGGTCGCGGCGTACCAGCTTTCGGGGTACTTGCCTTTTTGGTCATTTCTGTAAAGCAGATCCAAAGGTTTGATCCTTCCTTAATTGTCATCAAGCCTTTTGCTTCATACGTTTAGTAGCAAGTGTTCGCGTTCCCAAGGGCTGATGACTTCAAGAAATTCCTCGTATTCTGCTCGTTTAACGATTGAGAATACGCGAGCGAATTCTGGTCCAAGTACTCTGTGAAGTGCGCTGGCGCCATCAAAGAGATCTAAAGCACCACCTAAAATCCGTGGGATTGCTTCTTCACCATCATATGCGTCGCCTTTATATTGCTTGTCAGGGCGCGCATGCTCCACCAGCCCGAGATAACCACATGCTAGTGAAGCCGCAATTCCGAGGTAAGGATTACAATCCATGCCAGCTAGTCGGTTTTCTACGCGCCGTGCTTGAGGGGAAGACAAGGGGATACGAATACCCGTTGTTCGGTTGTCACGAGCCCACTCCAGATTGATGGGTGCGGCGTGATCTCGAACGTAGCGCCTGTATGAGTTCACATATGGAGCCAATACTGCGATGGCAGATGGCAAATGATTTTGTAGACCGGCAATGAAGTGGAAGAATGCGTCTGTGTCACCATCCTGCGGTCCAGAAAAGATATTCTGCCCAGTTTCGAGATCAATCACAGAGTGATGGATGTGCATTGCCGAGCCAGGTTCCCCTTCGATTGGTTTAGCCATGAAAGTGGCGTAGCAATTGTGCCGTAGTGCGGCTTCACGTATTAAGCGTTTAAAATAAAAAACTTCGTCTGCTAACTTAACTGGGTCGCCATGCACCATGTTGATTTCAAGTTGACCAGCGCCGCCCTCTTGGGTGATGCCGTCTATCTCGAAGCCCTGATGCTCTGCAAAATCATAAATGTCATCGATCACTGGCCCAAACTCGTCGACAGCAGTCATTGAATATGCCTGACGTGCAGCGGCTGGGCGCCCTGAGCGACCCATCATTGGCTCGATCGCCTTGGCTGGATCAATGTTACGTGCAACCAGGTAAAATTCCAATTCAGGTGCAACGACAGGTTGCCATCCTTTGGAATGATAAAGTTCGACAACGCGTTTCAACACGTTGCGTGGGCTGAATGGGACTGGTTTGTCTTCAGCGTCAAATGCGTCATGAATGACTTGTAGCGTCCAGTCCCCGGTCCACGGTGCAGCTGTGGTCGTGCTCCAATCTGGACGTAATACCATATCACGTTCGATAAACCCGCCTTCACCGGCTGCCTCCCCCCAGCCACCCGTGATTGTTTGGAAAAAAATAGAATCTGGCAGATGAAAAAAATTTTGTCGATTGAATTTTGTTGCTGGTACTGCTTTGCCTCGCGCAATACCTGGCAGATCTGAAATGATGCATTCGACCTCGTCGAGGCGATGCCCTTTCAGATAGGATTGTGCCGCTTTTGGAGTATTTTTCAACCAGTCTGCCATCAGGCTCTCTCTTTCCGAAAAAAATCGGCGAATTGTTCAGCCAAAGAATGATTAGCGGTGGGTTGTCCAAGCGTTTGTAGCGCCTCATCAAGCTGGGCTTCAGGCACTGATCCGCGACCTCTTAAATTGATTAATTGTTCAATGAATGCAGCGTCATATTCGGGATGCGGTTGAACCGTCAATGCTCGATCGCCATAGATTATTGCGGCGTGTTTGCAGCGATCTTGACTAGCAATAGTGGTTGCGCCGGGTGGTAATTCAATTACCTGATCTTGGTGCCATGCATGCAATGCGATGGTTGTTCCCGAAAAATCATAAGACTGTCGTCCCACTACCCAACCACCTTGGAACTTTTCAACTTTTCCTCCAAGTGCCTGTGCAATGATTTGATGGCCAAAGCAGACGCCAACAATTGGCACTCGTCTAGTGATAGCGTCGCGAATAAGATCTTCCAAAGGTGGAATCCATGCGTGATCTTCGTAAACGCCATGGCGCGAGCCCGTAATCAGCCACCCATCTGCATCAGTTACGCTGTCAGGGAACTGACCATCCACGACACTCCACCCTGAAAACTCAAAGTCTTGACCTGCCAGTAGTGCCATAAAGCAGTCGATGTAGTCGCCGTATTCCTCGCGCATTTCTGCAGGAGGTTTACCAGTTTGCAAAATGCCTATTTTCATTGGTCACCGAAAGATCAGGAAGTTTGTTTATCATTTAAGTCATACACGCTCTAGATAGGTTTTCCACTGGTCTGGTTCAGAGATATTGGCAAGAAAACGTATTTCTTGGCGCTTGGTCATAACAAAGTTTTGGATGAGGCCTTTTGGAAGACAGCGAGCAACAAAAACGTCACTTTCAATGAGGTCAATCGCGCTAACCCAGTCAGTCATCAATTGTGGAAGATCCTGATCATATGCACTCCCCGTAATGGGAGGAACAGGTTTGAGGCCTACCTCAATACCTTCAATCGCCGCGCCAAGCACTGCGGCCAACATTAGGTACGGGTTAATATCACCGCCTGCAGTTCGATGTTCTATACGCCTAGCAGATGGCAAACCACCGGGTACGCGGAGTGCTGCGGTGCGATTTTCGTAGCCCCAGCACACATTTGTAGGTGCGTGACTACCTTGTTCAAAACGATTATAACTAGGGCCGTGTGGTGCAAATATAAGCGTGCTTGCACGCATAGCAGTGATGCAGCCAGCCAAAGCTTGTTGCAGGAACTCCGTACCCTCAGATCCACCATTGTCAAAAATGTTTGTGCCGTTTTCATCAACAACAGAAAAATGTAAGTGCATCCCGTTCCCGGCATCCTCCTGGTAGGGTTTTGCCATAAACGTTGCTGCCATACTGTGTTTCCGGGCGATGCCTCGCGCCAATATTTTAAATAATGTAGCATCGTCGGCGGCACGCATCGCACCTTGGTGACTTAGGGTGACCTCAAACTGCCCAAGTCCGCATTCACTGGTCATGGTCTGAATTGGGATATTCATGGCTTCGGCTCCGCGATGAAGATCTGAAAAGAAAGCATCAAATGCATCTAATTCATCTAATGAAAGCACATCACTGGCAAAGATACGGCGATTTGATCGTGGATTGATTGGTGGTCGAAGTTTACTGTTTCTGTCATCCACTAAGGTGAACTCCATTTCTGTGGAGGCCAAAACATGCCATCCTTTTTTGGCAAAGCGGCTTAGAACAATGTTGAGTGCCTCACGTGGATCACCGAAAAACGGAGTGCCATCCTCGACATGCATGCTCATCGGAACGAGCGCAGAGTGGTTGTTTAGCCAAGGCATCGGAACAGGGCCTCGGTTAGTTGGCAATAAGATGCCATCTGCGTCGCCGGTTTCAAAGACTAATTTGCTGTCTTCAATGTCGTTTCCCCAAATGTCCACATTCATAATGGATAATGGCATACGAACTTGGCCTTTGGGCAGCTTGGACGCATAGGATGCCGGTAGGCGCTTTCCACGCAATTGGCCGTTCAAATCTACTGTTGCAACGCGAATTGACTGAAACTGTTCGAGTTCCATAAGACACCTAATTAAATAATTTGATCAAATTATTATCTCGTAAAGGGCTGTTGTCTAGACCAATCTTTGTCAAAGATTTAAAGCTTGATACCTCATTGACATGGCACCTTTGTTGAATGTGTGTGGCGAAACAATCGCTAGTATCTTCAAAGTTAGTTGACCTATCGTATGAGGTTTGGGCGGTAGCGAATTTTACGGCGCGCTTCTTTAGGCATGTGCCGGTGCAACCGCGTGTTAGCTAGGCCAAACAATCCAATAACAATCAAAGTCAAAACAATGAAATACCCGGCAAGAATTGGATAGGGGATAAATGGATTGAAGGTCTTGTCCGCAAAATAATTTGCATAATAGAGGGCGTCGCCCTTTTGTCGCCAAGCTGGAAAACCTGAAAAATATACTAGTGTTGTCGCGTGGAATAAGAAGATAGCCTCGTTTGTGTAAGCTGGCCACGCCAAGCGGAGCATGGTCGGGAATGTAATGCGACGAAAGCGGTTCCAACCGCTCATACCATAGGCGTCTGCAGCTTCGATGTCCCCCTTCGGAATTGATAGCAGTGCGCCAAAAAATATTTCGCCTGAATAGGCGGCCGTATTGAAAAATAAAACTACTAAAGCCCCAATCCACGCTGCAGTAAATGGTGCAAAAATTGGTACCACCTGTTTAAGTGACAAAAATAGGTAGTACGCAAAGAAAAACTGAATAAAGAGAGGAGAACCCCGGAATAAAAAGATAAACCATTCCGCGGGCTTTCGGAACAATGGGTTTTTAGCATTCTTACCAACTGCAAGGGTCACGGCGAAAAAAAAGCCTGATAGCAAGGCAAAAACACCGAAGTAGATGTTCCAGATCATGCCTGATCCAATAAGCGTGAATTGCTGGCACAGGGTGAAGTTCTCTTTTGGCAAAAGACGAGATCCGATACCAATGGAGCGCAGGCTGTAATCGGCAATCGTTTCCCAGCAGCTCATGTGTTCGCTCTCCGTTGGGCTTCCCCGGCGGCGGTGGCCTGGCCGTGGGCTAGGCGTTTCATGAGTTGGTCAAGCGCGATCTCCGAAATTCGGGTGAAGGCAAGATAAAAGCCGAGGAGCGTCAAAAAATACCACATGCGCCAGTCGGAATGCGGGTAGGCGGTAAATTTTGCAGTTTTGGCTCCGCCCATCTCGCGGGCCCAATACACGATGTCCTCGATCCCTAATAGAAATAGAAGTGGCGTGGCTTTGATTAAAACCATCCAAAGATTGGAGAGGCCTGGTAGTGCGAATACCCACATTTGCGGGACTAAAACTCGCCAAAAGGCTTGACGATGGGTCATACCGTAAGCCTCGGCGGTTTCGATCTGAGCCCGAGGTACAGCTCGCATAGCGCCAAACAAAATATTTGCGGCAAAAGCGCCAAATACGATCGCGAATGTTACCACAGCAAGAGCAAAACCATAAGATTTATGAGCCCACTGTGACGCGCTCGAAAGTGGGACTTTGGCTTGTGGGCAGACTACAAAATCATTCCCACGTCTAATCGGTTCATCCCAGTCTGAACATACTGCATGATGCATTAACCATTCGATACCTTGGTCCAATGCGATAACAAAAAACAGGAAGAAGGCGATGTCGGGAACACCACGTACGACAGCGATGTAAGCCTTTCCAAACCAACTAAGGGCCGTGTTATGCGCTCTAGCGGCCATAGCGCCACCAAATCCAAAAAGCAGGGCAGTAGGTGCGGTGATTGCCAAAAGAAGTAAGACTGTGCCGAATGAAAAGTAAAAGTTCATATGTTTAGGCGTCGTGAGGTAGCACGACAGCCAGTTAAAGCCTTCAAGAATTGACGGATCATTACAGTATGAAAACATTTGAAAAATCATGGGGCCAGCATTTCGCTGGCCCTGCTTTCGTTTTTTGAATCAGAATCCTGGACCGATTTCCCACTTTGCAAGCAGTGCGTTAAGAGTGCCGTCATCTTTCATTGACGCAATCGCCGCATCAAACTTGGCCTTCAGGTCTCCATCACTTTCGCGAAGGCCCATGCCCACGCCGCCTCCGATCAATTCCTGCTGGTCCAGTAGAGCAACATCATCGTTTTCATCTGCGATTGGACGCAGGTAGGCGTCGTCAGCCATTACGGCGTCCGCTTCACCATTGCGAACGGCTGCTATAGTATCGTCAGGCGTCGAGAATTCCACCAACGTCGCTCCGGAAGATGCAATAAACGCAGCCTGAATTGTGCCCGTCTGCGCCGCAATAATACCACCTTTTAGGTCAACATCAGCACCGGAAAGGGCGAGATAGCCTGATGGATCTGGCTGCGTGTAGTTCTGCGTAAAGTCAATTACTTCATCGCGTTCATCAGTGATAGACATTCCCGCTATGATTGTGTCGTAGTTGCCAGATACAAGGTTTGGAATAATTGAGTCCCATTCGTTGGTTACCCACTCGCAAGTTAATTTCGCGCGTTTGCATAGCTCATCTCCCAGTTCACGCTCGAATCCGTCAACTTCACCTTTGTCGTTTATGAAGTTGTAAGGGGGGTAGGCGCCTTCTGTTCCCATGCGAACAGTGTCCGTCATGCCCATACTAGCTGTGAGAGCCAGAGCGGCAGTGCCAAGTATCAATTTCTTCATAGTAGTTCTCCCATATTTTGATTGTTTTCACGCGGTTGTTGAACTTAAAAATTGTTGTAATCGTTCAGATTTTGGTGATCTAAACAGTGTTTTGGGATCCCCTTGCTCCTCGGTAAGACCTTGGTGCAAGAAGACAACATGGTTGCTAACATCTTGAGCTAGTTTCATGTCATGTGTCACGAGCAACATGGTACGGCCTTCTGCCGCTAATGCTTTTATCACCCGCACAACCTCTTGCTCCAGTTCCGGATCAAGCGCTGATGTGGGCTCGTCAAAAAGAAGCGCTTCAGGTTCCATAGCCAATGCACGGGCAATAGCCGCTCGTTGCTGTTGTCCACCTGATAGCTGAGCTGGGTAGACATCACATTTGTCGCCAATCCCGACCTTATCAAGATATTTACGTGCGGATTCTTCAACCTCGGCTTTGTCGCGACCCAATACGGTTACGGGTGCCTCTGCTACATTTTGCAGAATCGTCATATGTGCCCAAAGGTTGAATTGTTGGAACACCATCGAAAGGTTAGTGCGAATGCGTAAAACTTGCTTTGCATCACGCGGATGCCGATCATGGCCACTTCCTTTCCATGTTACTGGCTCTCCCTTAAATGAAATCTCTCCTTTCTGGCTGTCCTCAAGCAAGTTTGCGCAGCGAAGAATGGTGGATTTGCCAGAACCAGATGAGCCAATTAGCGACACCACATCGCCTCGATTAGCTGTGATATCGACGCCCTTGATCACTTCTAATTCGCCGTAGGCTTTGTGCAGGTCACGGATTTGTAAAACAGGCGCGGTATCAGACAAGAGGTCCCCAATGTTTTCATAATTTCCGCAGTCAATAGGAATGAATTTTTCATTGAATGCAATGTTCAAAAGTGTTGATTGCGTGAGATTTGCGCAGTTTAAGCTGTCTTTTTTCTAAATGTGCTGGGCTCTTGCGAGGTCAGAGGGTCAACATCGGATCGTATTACGAAAGCCCCATAGCGCCGTACCGCCGCAAAAATGAACTTTAATTGTTGCGTTTGAGTGAAACTTTAAATGAGTTTTGGCGGTGCTTTAAAGGCCCTTTATGGAGAAAATAGTGATCACCACCAAGGCTCCTATCAAGAATTACCTTGGGTGTTTAAATATTCGCAGACAAACGTCTATTCCCCGGCGGATGTCACGCGCTGTCTAGCGAGGGCACTGTCTCGATCGCTTATTCCGAGAAGGTTTGAGGCAAGGCGAACTAACGCGTCTTCCTCGGCGTCGCGAAACCCATCGGCCAAAACAACCTGCCACATCGCCTCAATCACGGCGATGCGGTCTTCGTGCGGTACCGCTATTTTGATAGCACGTGTGAAGCGTACGGTATCAGGTGCTTCAGACTCCAGCGTCTCGGCGGCTGTGCGCAAAGACGTTGCGTCTAATGTTTCCAAGCCGTAGCGATGAACGATTATTTGGCTGATTTTATTCGCTTCTTTTTCCGAATATTCGCCATCCGTTCGCGCGATGCGAACAAGTAGTGCTGTTAAAGCCAAGCGGGCGTCATCGTCACTGAGTGGTGCTGGTTCGACCGCGGTGAGTAATTTTAAAAATTCTGCAAACATGAGATCAAATGTAGGCCTGTCGCTTAAGCATCGCAATGGTACATCTTTATGAAACATTAGAAAAAGTTGACGTGGAAGTTGATCGGAATTTGAGTACTTGCTTTGGGGTGAAAGCCCAGTGTCGGGCTATCGACGGGAGCGCGGTAGATTTGTAGTTTGTGTAAACCATAAATGTTTTCCGCATCTAAAAGCTTTTAGCGTTATGATCAGCTGCCGAGGTTAACGGACATTTTGGCAAATTAGGCGTTTCTTGGGTGACGCTTAAAATTTTCAATCGGTAAATGAGCAGTCTTATGATCAGTTCTTAGCTGTTTAGTAAAATATTAACGCAAGGACTGTCGAACTCATAAAGCTAAATCGCGCGAAAATTGTGTTTTGACTGCGTCGAACCCATTTAGGATGGTGCTTAGCAAAAGCTATTGCTTGGATGCTTTAAATTCATTTGGTAATAATTTGAGGTGCCAAGAAACAAACTTGCTCACATTACCCATCATATCCTTCGATAATAATGAGTTCGCCGGAACTTACGGGAAGACGAAGAGCTTTGGCTCCTTGGTAATCTGCTGAATTGTAGCAGTCCAGTGCAGCCTGATAGTTTGGAAATTCAATCACGACGTTACGCTCTCGGGCTGTCCCTTCGGGGCTTTCGAATATACCACCACGCACCAAGAACCGAGCGCTATACTGCGCAAAAGGCTCAGCGTTTGCCTTGACATATTTTTGGTAGGCGTCGATATCATCCACATCGACCCGCGCTATCCAATAGCCCTTCGCCATTACAATTTCCCCTTGATTTTTGTTTTTTTAAGGCTGATGCATAATCATAGAGTTGACAAGTTTCTTGGGTAATTTTGAAAGAAATTTTTTTCGAATTACCTTTGTTGCTTAAGGCTGACGCCCAAGTATTGTTGAAAATATATTTTATAAATGTTCACAGGTCAGGGTCTGATATTTCTCACGTTTCTTACTCAGCTTTGAAGTCATTTATCTTATTGGCGAAGAACCAGTTAAAAAAAACTTTTCCTGATCAGCAAATATAGATTTTTTTTCAAGCAGATGTTGATTTTGAAGTGTGCAGTCTAACAATGATTTTGCACTATTTTTGAAAACAAAACCATGCTTGACGATTATTTTTGTTTGATGCGCCCCTAAAACTCTATCGTTTTGAGGCCGCTGCTCATTGAATTTGAAATTTCACGCAAATAAAAAATGTTTTGCGCAGTAAGCGTCTATAAAAGGCCGATCACCAGTAGAGACTTTGATTGGCACCTGCCTGAACTTAAAGCTACAAATTACAAAAAAGCTGCAGAATTTTCCAAGTAAGATATGATGTTCATATTTTAAAAAGTTAGGATTAATCATGCGCGTGAAGTTATCTTAGTCAGTCATTCAAGATTCGGAAACAACCGAGTAGACCAAAGGTAAAGCTTGGGTCAGGACCTCACTTGTTAAACTAAACGCGAATTATCTTTGGCTGCTCGGATAAAATCACGGAACAAAGGATGAGGATTAAAAGGCTTTGATTTCAGCTCTGGATGGAATTGCACACCGATAAACCAGGGGTGGTCATTCCATTCGACGATTTCTGGTAAACGGCCGTCCGGGGACATCCCCGAAAATTGTAGCCCGCAATCTTGCAGTTTGTCGCGGTAGGTTAAGTCGACCTCGTAGCGATGGCGATGGCGTTCGTCAATGGAAGTACTGCTGTAAATGCTCGCCACTTTCGAGCCGCTACTCAGAACCGCATCGTAAGCGCCTAGCCGCATCGTACCGCCCTTGTCGTCATCTTGCTTGCGGGTAACCTTTGCGTTGCCTTGAACCCATTCTTTAAGGTGGTAAACCACGGGCTCAAAACGTTTAACACCTGCTTCTTGATCAAATTCCTCTGATCCAGCAGACTTTATTCCAGCCACGTTACGTGCGGCTTCGATCACCGCCATTTGCATGCCAAGACAAATTCCTAGGTAGGGTACGTTGCGTTCGCGTGCAAATTTTGCTGCTTTGATCTTACCTTCAGTGCCGCGTTCACCGAACCCACCCGGAACTAAAATTGCGTCGTAGCCTTCCAAAAATGGTGTCGCATCTTCCTTGTCAAAAACCTCAGCATCTACCCAAGAAACATTGACTTTCACTCTGTTGTGCATTCCTCCGTGAGTAAGAGCCTCTTTGATGGACTTGTATGCATCTTCAAGCTGCGTGTATTTCCCGACGATTGCAACATTTACTGCACCGTCTGTATTGTGGATTCGATCGACTACATCCTCCCATATTCTCAGGTCCGGGCGCGGAGCTGGAGCAATATCAAATGCATCCAGTACAGCTTGATCCAGACCTTCACGATGATAGGCTAGCGGGGCTTCGTAGATGGACTTCAGGTCGTACGCGGCAACGACGGCTTCCTTACGTACATTACAAAACAGAGCGATTTTTTGTCGCTCTTTTTCTGGGATTTTTCGCTCGGAGCGGCAGACTAAAATGTCTGGTGCAATACCAATTGATTGCAACTCCTTAACTGAATGCTGTGTTGGTTTTGTCTTTAATTCTCCGGACGCTGCCAGCCAGGGCAGCAGTGTTAAGTGCATGAAGATGCATTGGCCGCGAGGCTTGTCGTGACTAAACTGGCGAATTGCCTCAAAGAATGGCAAGCCCTCAATATCGCCGACGGTTCCGCCAATTTCACAAAGCATGAAGTCGACTTCATCATCGCCAATATTTATGAAATCCTTAATCTCATTGGTCACATGTGGAACCACTTGAATTGTTTTCCCGAGATAATCGCCACGCCGTTCTTTTTCGAGGACGTTTGAATAAATGCGGCCTGAACTCACCGAGTCAGTCATCCTCGCGGGCACTCCAGTGAATCTCTCGTAATGTCCAAGATCTAGGTCGGTTTCGGCACCATCGTCTGTGACGAAAACCTCTCCATGTTCAAACGGGGACATTGTACCCGGATCTACGTTTAAATAAGGATCAAGCTTACGAAGTCGGACTGTGTAACCACGCGACTGCAAGAGCGTGCCCAGTGCTGCTGAAGCTAACCCTTTGCCCAAGGAGGACACCACACCACCAGTTATAAATATATAGCGCGCCATTTAGTTGGCATCCCCCGTGATAATAAATTTTTATGGAGTTCTAAGCAGCCTAAACCACCACACCATCACGGGTGTAAAGTTTAACAGGATTCGCCCCAAGTTAGCAACCCAACCGCAAGATGCTGTTGTGATCGAATAAACTACGTCAAACTGTGGTGGTGCTCCCAAAACAGGGAAGGGTATCAGGCATTAGTCTGCTCGAGGAACCAACGGGCTGTTTTCGCCTTCGTTTGGCGGCAACAAAGAATCGCCAGTCGGCACGATTGGCACAGAGCTTTCTTCGGCTGGAGGTTGTGTGCCTAGGCGATCGAATACGGAGCTTGTCGAAGATTTTTCAGCTGCGATGATTGTCAGGGCGATTGATGTGCAAATAAATGCTGATGCGATTACCCAAGTAACTTTGCCCAATGCCGTCGCCGCTGCGCGACCGGACATGACTCCTCCGCCACCTCCTCCGCCACTGCCCATTCCAAGACCACCGCCTTCAGAACGTTGTATGAGCACAACTCCAATAAGAGACAGCGCTAAGAGAAGGTGGATGATAAGGACGACGTTTTCCATTGGAACCTGTTTAAGCAAACGTGTGATGAACTAAGCGCGGTGTTTAGGCAAGTTTTGGCTGGGGGGCAAGGTGGTTTCATCGCAAAGAAGTCCAGCAACTGAGAATTACCGTTTGGATTATGCTTGGTGGTAATTACTTACCCGTCTCAACTGGCATAAAGCAGAGACGTAAAGTCAAAGCGCAATTACGGATATGATCATATCTTAATGACTTCCATCGAGCCAATTCAGCAAGTAGGCGCGTGTCCGAATTCTCCAATGAACACAGGCAATTTATCAATTGTCTGATTGAAAATCAGGCATCAACTTTGATGATGGGTGAGGAAGCGGAGCGGCTGTAACACGCATTTCCAAGTGTTGGACGTTTAGACAAATAATAGATGGGCGACACTTATAGTGCTGTTTTGTAACCATTTGATAGCAGTTGCCCAAAAACACGATCTCCTCAAAAGTGCCGTGGCCTCAAAGATGGCAACTACACAAAAATGGAGTAGAAAGCGATAAAAATTACGATGTTAGTGAGTAGCCAATAACTGGCTTGTTGCACGACGATTTCCGTGCAGGGCATAATTTTTGAAAAGTTTTTATATTTAATTGGACACAAGCTCTTTAATCTGGGCACGGTGCACTATGTCCTATGACGATGAAAATTCGCATGCTCTCTTGCCTTCCGATCCTGCCCTCAGGGTAAAATCACTCGAAACCATTTTGACTGAGAAGGGCTTGGTTGAGCCTGCAGCACTTGATGCAATAATTGATGCGTACCAAAATCAGATTGGTCCAAAGAATGGTGCAAAGGTCGTTGCGAGGATGTGGGTCGATGCCATTTTTCGAGACGAAATGCTGAGAAACCCAACACCTCTGTTGCATGATATGGGTTTTTTGGGGCGCCAGGGCGAACACATGGTTTTCGTGGAAAATACTGATAAAATACACAATGTTGTAGTTTGTACGCTGTGCAGTTGCTATCCTTGGCCGCTCTTGGGTATACCTCCAGGCTGGTATAAATCGGACTCATACCGAGCTCGAACTGTTCGCTCGCCCCGTGACGTGTTAGCAGAGTTTGGTGTTGAAATTCCCGATGAAAAAAAAGTTCGGGTTTGGGATTCTACCGCGGAAATACGCTACCTTGTGGTGCCTCAGCGTCCCGCTGGCACAGAGGGTCTTGATGAAAGCACATTGGCAAGCCTTGTGACGCGAGACTCAATGATTGGAACTGGTTTTGCAAGGGTTCCTAGCCCATGAGCCCTGTGCACGATATGGGTGGGCGCCTTGGTTATGGCGCTGTTGATCCAAAAGATAATGAGAGCCTTACTGAACCGTGGCATGCAAAAGTATTAGCCGTGACGCTTGCAGCCGGTGCTTTGGGAAAGTGGTCAATTGATGAGTCACGCCATGCCCGCGAAATGCTGAGCCCCGTTGATTATTGCCGTTTCAGTTACTACGAAAAGTGGTTGGCTGGTTTAACGAATATGTTGCTAGCCTGCGGAGTTGTGTCGCGCCAAGAGCTAAAATCTGGTCATGCCGATACCCACTCTGAGTTGGCAGGCCGGGTACTACAGGCCAAGTCGGTTGGATCCGTCTTAGCCCGTGGGAACCCGTATCAGAGAAGTAAAAATCTTGGAAAGTTTAAGGTTGGTGATCCGGTTCGGTCTCGCAAAACTCAAGGCAATATCATCGTGAAAGGTGGGCACACGCGGTTGCCGTCATACGCAGCCGGCGTAGAAGGACAAATTATCCGTTGTCATGGAACATATGTTTTGCCGGACACTAATGCACATGGATTGGGTGAAAACGCGGAACCCCTTTATGCGGTTGCCTTTGCCTCGTCAGACCTTTGGGCGCGCGCATCCAATCATCATGATGATGTAATTGTCGATCTGTGGCAAAGTTACTTGGAGTTTGCATGATCGAGCAGCGAGAACCTGTATTTGAAGTACCATGGCATGCTCAGGTATTTGCCTTGACCGTCCACTTAAATGAGGCAAAGTATTTTGCTTGGCAAGAGTGGGTCGAAGTTTTTTCTGCAAACCTTGCTCGTCATGGTTTAAACAAGGATTTAAATGGTGGAGATGATTATTTTTTAGCTTGGCTGGAAACCTTGGAAAGTCTGCTCAACGATTTAGGATTAGCAGAAAATTATGAAGTCGAGCTTACGCGGTGTGCTTGGGAAAATGCCTACCGTTTAACAAAGCATGGATCACCTGTACGCCTTAAACTTTTTTAAAGCGTATTCTCTTGCCTAGTGAATCACTATTAATGTGGTGGCCCTATATGGCCAACTTCGTTTGATTTGTACGAAATAAATAGCTTTGTTTCGTACAATTGCGAATTTTCGGTTTCTTGTCGCTGCCAACATGGCTAGAAGGGCACGGGTTTGCACATCGAAAAAGGACTCGGTCATGGCCAATGTTGTTGTCGTGGGCGCTCAGTGGGGCGACGAGGGTAAAGGAAAAATCGTCGACTGGCTAAGTGAGCGCGCGGATGTGATTGCACGTTTTCAGGGCGGCCATAACGCGGGCCATACATTGGTTATCGATGGCAAGGTCTACAAGCTGCACGCTTTGCCCTCAGGTGTGGTACGTGGTGGTAAGCTTAGCGTCATTGGCAACGGAGTCGTTCTTGACCCTTGGCATTTGATAAGTGAAATTGAAACCGTTCAGGCACAAGGTGTCGAGATAAACCCCAGCACCTTGTTAATAGCGGAGAATACTCCGCTCATCTTGCCTATTCACGGCGAGTTGGATCGAGCTCGGGAAGACTCAGCTATTAAAGGTACGAAGATCGGGACTACCGGGCGTGGTATAGGCCCTGCCTATGAAGACAAAGTTGGCCGGCGGGCGATACGCGTTGCTGATTTAGCCGATAATGCGACCTTGAATGCTCGGGTTGACCGGGCGTTGCAGCATCACAACCCTCTGCGTAAAGGTTTAGGTATTGAGCCCATTGATCGCGATGCTCTTGTTGCTAATCTCACTGAGATCGCGCCGAAAATATTACCTTTTGCAGCGCCTGTCTGGAAAGTGCTTAGTGAAAAGCGCAAAGCTGGGAAACGCATATTATTCGAAGGTGCTCAGGGGGCGCTGCTAGATATAGACTTTGGAACTTATCCGTTTGTGACATCGTCCAACGTAATTGCCGGCCAGTCTGCAACTGGCGTAGGGATCGGCCCAAACTCGATTGATTTTGTATTGGGTATTGTGAAAGCCTATACAACACGTGTAGGCGAGGGGCCGTTTCCAACCGAACTTTTTGATGATGATGGGCAGCGCCTTGGCGAGCGTGGCCATGAGTTTGGCACCACGACAGGACGGCAGAGACGCTGCGGGTGGTTTGACGCAGCTTTGCTGCGTCAAACATGTGTCACATCTGGCGTGAGCGGAATTGCATTGACAAAACTGGATGTGTTGGATGGGTTTGAAACACTTAAAATATGCGTTGGCTATGATCTTGATGGTACGCGACTTGATTACCTGCCCACTGCAGAAACCCAACAGGCCCGATGCACACCAATTTATGAAGAAATGTCAGGTTGGTCGGAGTCTACTGAAGGTGCGCGTAGTTGGATGAACTTGCCTGCGAATGCAATCAAATACGTGCGCAGGGTGGAGGAATTGATTGAGTGCCCAGTTGCGCTTTTGTCCACTAGCCCTGAGCGAGACGATACAATTCTGGTTACAGATCCATTCGCGGACTAACTTCGTAAATAACACAAACGAAATTGGAAATATGGTATGGCGATGAGTTATAAGACAAGGCGCAGGTGGGCACTTGCAGTTTTACTAGTTGGATTACCGGCCTATATTTTAGTCGCCTCGGTGCTAGCCACCTGGATTAAACCCGACTCATTTATTGTAATGTTGCTACTATATATTGGTTTGGGCGTAGCATGGATAATGCCTTTTAAGTCGTTATTTTTAGGGATTGGTCAGGCCGATCCTCGTAATGATACGAAATAGACAAGAGCATTCATCTATAATTTAAGATATTTCCTAGCAAACTGCCCTAGTATTGGGCTTGAAACGGATTGAAGGGTTTGCGGTAAAGCGGCCGCTGGACACTTCGTTTACCTTGTTATCTCGCACGAGCGTCTGAAAACAGCGAAGAGCACCTTCACGCGAAAAATCTGATTGATTGGCATCACGTACCATGCGCAATAATAGAGGCCGCGAAAAGCGTTTCCGCCCCGTCACAAAGGTAAGATATGCGGCGGCGGCTTCGAGTGACTCAGGAAGATGCGTAGCGCCTGTATTTTCTGCGTATTGTTTAAAATCAATTTGATTTAAAGAGGATGTACCAACCGTGGCACTTGCGGTCTGCAGGATTTCCTCGCGGTCCAAGATCTGATCGGGTGACACGCGACGTGGACGTATCGAGCGACGAGCAGAAGTTTCTGGCGCTTTAAATTCTTCCATAACATCCTGTTGCTTAACCCGCTGCTCCGCCACAAGCTTGAGCGGCATGGCTGAACGCTCGCTGCGTCGTAGAACAGGATCGGCTCGGGTACTGGCTGGAACTGCGCGCACAACACTTGCGAGATCGTCACGATACACGCCCGCGTCTTCTGATTTTGGTTTACTGCCTCCAGCGGTTTGTCCAGTCCTCGTAGCCTTAACTGCTGCGCGCAGATGTGCAATGGCACGGCGACGACGCGATCCTTCAGGTTCTTCCATTGCGGTCTCTGCTTTGGCCATTAGACGCGAGAGGTCTTCGTCTTCGCTGCTCGACTGAGAGGTTTTAGCGGGTTCTTGGTTTTCGTCCCCCGACGTATCTGTCGGCTTAGAAATTACATCAGTTAGTAACAATGCCGATTTTTCCTGCTGTGCTGGTACAGCCTGTTGATCAATATAAGATTTGGAATTTTCAGTTAACAATTGATTAGTGGCTTCAATTTTTTTTTCTGTGGGCTCGACTTTCCCTGCGTTGGGGTGATTAAGTTCTGCCTCAACTTCGGCTAGCTCCGCTTGTAGTTCTGCCTCGTCTTCAGGAGTTAGGCTGGAGAAGTCCTTTACAATCTTGTCTTTTGATAAGTCGGTACTTATTGGATTTTCTGCATGAGGCTCCGGAGTTTCTGTACTGTTGGAAACAATGTTATCAGCCCGTACGATGCGGGCTCGTAATCGCTGTGTAGTCGGTATCGTTGCGTCCGATACGCCTTCTTCACTGTCATGTATTTCAACGGGTTCATTGACATCGGTGAGATTATTCACACTTGCTTGAATACCGTCGGCATGCTCGTCCTCCGAAAAATCTATTTCAGCTTCTGACTCCGCCCGCGAGACGACGGCGCGAATACGCTCGAGCTTGGCCGCAATGGAATTCTCTTCAAATTCGGGATCGGCATAGTCCTCGAAGTCCCAATCAGAAAAACTACGATCTGCACCTTGTTCGTTGCTGCCTTCGGATGTTGACTGCTCCTCGTTAGAAGCAGCTGGTCCAATCGCGTCTACCTCAGGGTCCGTCAAGTCGTCGATACCTGCGACTTGTATTTCTTTGAGGTTGTTTTCTTCGTCATCTAATTCTTTAAACGATCCTACAGTTGGTTTGACTTGTGATAGCTCCTGCTCATTGATAACAGGCGGCGCATTATTTGGCTCCGCGACGTCTGACACGTAGCCTTCGTCAAAATTAGTTTTTTTGATCGTATTTTTTTTATTAACCACTGAGCGAGGTTCATTTTCTTGAATGCCCTTTTCGTGGAATTTGTCAGGTTTGGGAGGTGATTGATCAACAGCGTTTTTGATTGCTTGTTCAATTTTCTCTGCATCGACTGAGATTGATACTGTTTCTATCGCCTTTACTTTTGCATCGCTCGAGGACTCTGTCAGATCGCGTGGAGCTATCCCGAGCGTTTCGCCATCTGCAGCGACTATTTCCGTAAAAACGTTGTCAGTTGTTTTAGCGCTTTGTGATACGCCAATATTTTCTTGAATGTTTATTGGTTTGCTCGCGCCAGTAGGGCTCAAAACAATAGCGCCGTGATCAATGCGTGCCCGCACACGACGTTCCGTTTCACGTTCTGCAATTTGAGCGAGCATTTCAGCGTCCGGGGTGGGCGGTTCAGCTCCAAAGAACCGATCATCTGCCGCTAGATCGCGGAAATACTCTGCTATTGCTTTCATGGTGTCGAATGACTCTTCAAAGCCCTCAAGAGTGCAGGAAAATGTTCCGTAAGAAACCGTTAGTACTTTACTATTTGCAACCATTTAATACGGCTCCTATCCACTTCTGAATAATATGTTTAACATGAAAGAAGCGACAAAATGTGACCGTTTCTATGGACGTTAGAGTACGATTTCATGGCCAATTTGTGGCTTACTTTTTTAAAAAGGGAAAATAAGCTCAAATGACAGGTACTGTTTACGATTTGGAACCAATAACCTTGGTTGGCGCAGGCCAAGTTAATGAACATGATATCACTCGCTGTCTTGACATGGCGCCCCGCCTAGTTGCATCCGACGGGGGTGCGTCACACTGCGTAGCTTTAAACCTGAATCCAGAAGCCGTCATTGGTGATATGGACTCCGTAGATCTTGATGTGTTGGCGGCTGTACCTGCCGAGCGGGTGCATAAAATCGAGAATCAGGATACTACTGATTTTCAAAAGGCACTGCATTTGATTTCAGCGCCCTATATCCTTGGGGTTGGATTCAGCGGTGGTCGATTGGACCACCAGTTGGCATGTTTTAACAGTCTTGTGCGTAATTCTGAAAAAAGGTGCGTTTTGCTAGGTGATACTGACATTGTTTTTCTGGCGCCTCCCTCGCTTCGTTTGCCGCTTGATCACGGTACCAGGGTGTCAATGTTTCCAATGGGTGAAGTTGAAGCGAAGTCTGATGGCCTGAAATGGCCGGTTGACGGGCTGATGTTTGCTCCAGATGGTCAAATTGGGACTTCGAATGAAGCTACTGGCGTCGTTCATTTGCAAATGAGTACGCCTAAAATGTTATTAATTCTATCGCGTTGTTGGCTCGAAACAGTGGTTAAAGCTCTAACAATCGAGCGTAGAACATGGGCCACCACCTGAGAATTATCGGAGGCGTTGCGGTGTCGTCAATTTCCTACGCTATCGTATGGGCGATCAATATGGAAAGGGTTACGGTGAAGGTATCAGTTGATGTCAATTGACTCAGAGATTGGACCTGCTCCAAAGTTTGGGCAGAAGAGTCAGTCGAATGCCTTCAAAAAGCACTCTTGGAAACAGATGCAAATTTACTCTCCACACTAAAGTGACAAGGTAAATGTAACGAAGCTTGCGTGCACGTAAAGGTCACCTCCTCGATGCGCTACCAGCGGATTGAGAAAAAAAGACCTGTGGCGGTAAGAAATATACTTAGGAGGTGATCTGAGAGGGTAAACAAAGATATTATTTTTAGTACGTAAAAAAAATTGGACAAAAATAAGAATATAGTCGACGCACCCAAAACTAGCTCATTTGTTGAATTGAAATAGGTGAGATGGCGATTGTCTAAAATCCATCAAAATTAGGAAGGCCTTAGCAAAAGAGCTGATATTGGGTATTTGTGATGGATACTTTAAGTCTCGTAGATGTTTTAATTTTTACTGGCCTGTTCCAAGAAACAGGCCAAGCAAAACATTTTATTGGTTCATTCTATTTTTGATAAGATCGTCAACGACTGCGGGCTCTGCGAGAGTAGAAGTGTCACCTAAGCTTCCGTAGTCGTTTTCGGCTATTTTGCGCAATATACGACGCATAATCTTACCTGATCGAGTCTTTGGTAGGCCTGGGGCCCACTGTATTAGGTCAGGTGAGGCGATGGGTCCTATTTCTGTTCGAACCCAACCACGCAACTCTTTGCGAAGATCTTCGCTCGGTTCACGATCATTCATCAGTGTCACATAGCAATAAATGCCTTGACCCTTGATGTCGTGAGGATAGCCAACGACTGCAGCTTCGGCTACTGCTGGATGAGCGACGAGCGCGCTTTCGACCTCAGCAGTTCCCATGCGGTGCCCTGATACGTTGATTACGTCATCCACACGGCCAGTTATCCAGTAATCGCCGTCCTCGTCGCGGCGACAGCCATCGCCAGCAAAATAGTAGTTTTTATAGTCTGAGAAGTAGGTTTTTTCGAACCGTTCGTGATCTCCCCAAACAGTACGCATCTGGCTGGGCCAACTCTCTTTTATGCAGAGCACACCCTCAATGCTATTACCCTCAATCTCCTTGCCTGTATGTGGATCTAGCACCACCGGGTGGACGCCAAAAAATGGTTTCATTACTGAGCCAGGCTTGGTGGCATGTGCGCCGGGCATCGGTGTCATCATGTGACCACCCGTTTCGGTTTGCCACCATGTGTCAACAATTGGACATCGGCCTTTCCCGACTGTTTCATTGTACCAGTTCCAAGCCTCAGGGTTGATTGGCTCACCAACTGTGCCCAAAATTCTCAGTGCACTAAGGTCACATTGTTCGACAAACTCGTTGCCTTGTCCCATAAGGGCACGGATCGCTGTTGGGGCAGTGTAGAACTGGTTCACCTTGTGCTTTTCGCAAACCTGCCAGAAGCGTGATGCGTCTGGGTAGGTCGGAACACCCTCAAACATCACTGTTGTTGCGCCGTTTGCAAGAGGACCATAAACAATATAGCTATGTCCGGTTACCCAGCCAACATCGGCTGTGCACCAAAAGATATCGCCCTCGTGGTAATCAAACGTGTACTGATGCGTCATTGAGGCAAACACGAGATACCCGCCGGACGAATGCACAACGCCTTTGGGCTGGCCTGTTGAGCCGGACGTGTAGAGGATAAATAGTGGATCCTCGGCGTTCATTTCGGCCGGCTTCGAGTATTCATTCGCTTCAAGCGCTAGCTGGTTGTAGTCATAATCACGTCCATTGATCCAAGTGGTCTGGTCGCCAGTGCGCTTGACAACCAAGCATTTGACGTTTTCTCCACAGTGTAGAAGCGCAGCGTCGACGTTAGACTTTAAAGCCGTTTTGCGGCCACCACGGGGTGCGGTGTCGGCGGTGATAACCAGCTTTGCTTCGCAACCATTTACTCGAGCCGCTAAGGCGTCCGAAGAAAATCCCGCAAACACTATCGAATGAATTGCACCAATACGGGCGCAGGCCAGCATCGCATATGCGGCTTCCGGAATCATCGGTAAGTAAATAATCACACGATCTCCCTTACGCACACCGAGGTCTTCCAAAATGTTTGCCATCTTGCAGACTGACCTATGCAAGGTTTCGTAGGTGATGTGTTGAGCTGGTTCGCTGGGATCATCTGGTTCGAAAATAATTGCGGTTTGTTCGCCGCGCGTTTCAAGGTGGCGGTCAATGCAGTTGGCCGCTACGTTTAGCGTACCATCCTCAAACCATTTGATATCAATGTTGCCTGGCGCAAAAGATGTATTACTCACTTTTGTGAATGGCTTTATCCAGTCAATACGCTGGCCGTGTTCACCCCAAAATACATCAGGATCAGATATTGATGCATTATACATTGAGTCGTACGTCAATAAATCCGCATGAGACTGTGCAACCAATTCAGTGGAGGGGGGATAGGACTTTTGAGACATAAAACACCTTGGATTTAGAGTTCATCAACAAAGTTGAGGTTTGCGTTCCTGTGCTATTGAGTAGACACAAGATGACGGATGCGAAGATCAGATCGCGAGGTATTCAGCCCTGAGTTCTTCGTTTTGCAAAACTTCGTCTGCCGCTCCATCGAAAACAATGCCACCCGTATCTAAAATAACTGATCGATCAGCGAGCTCTAGGGCGCGAACGGCGTTCTGTTCCACAATGACTGTTGTGATGCCCTGTTCCTTGATAACGCGGAGCGTTTTTTCAATTTCATCGACAATTACAGGAGCGAGACCTTCGTATGGTTCATCTAGTAGCAGCACTTTGATGTCACGGGAAAGGGCTCGGGCTATAGCGAGCATCTGTTGTTCGCCACCAGAGAGAGTAACGCCCTCTTGTTTGCGCCGCTCGCCTAATCGCGGAAAAAGCTCGTAAAGTCGTTCGATAGACCACCCAATTGGGGGTGCTATTTGTGCCAACTCAAGGTTTTCCTCCACTGTCAAACCAGGAATAATTCTACGATCCTCTGGAACCAGACCAATGCCCGCGGCAGACGCTTCGTGACTTTTCATTAGGTGTAGCGGTTGGTGATCCAGCCAGATTTCTCCATGGGTAACCTGTGGGTTGTCCATGCGGGCAATCGACCGCAAAGTTGAAGTTTTGCCCGCACCGTTGCGCCCCAAGAGCGCCAAAATCTCTCCTTCATGCACACTAAAAGAAATGTTTTGTACAATGTAGCTCTCGCCGTAATAACTTTCCATATTCCAGACGGACAGGAAAGCAGGAGAAGTTTCTGCCAAGTTGTGGCCTTTGGTGAAATCGGGTTTGATATTCATGTGCTCGCTCCCTTACGCTGACTCGCCCAGATACGCTTCGCGTACCTTGGGGTTGCCGCGGATATTTTCTGGATTATCTTCAACGAGTGGCGTACCTTGCGCCAGCACGGTGATACGATTTGCAAGGCTGAAAACTACGTGCATATCGTGCTCAATGATGGCGATTGTGATATCACGCTCGTCGCTTATTTGCTTTAGAAGATCGATTGTGTTGTTGGTATCAGCTCGGGCCATTCCTGCGGTCGGTTCATCAAGAAGAAGCAGGCGCGGTTCCTGAGCGAGACACATGCCGATTTCAAGGCGTCGCTTGTCTCCTCGTGACATTGAGGCCGCATGCATGTGTCGTTTTTCCGCCATGTTCATGTCCTCAAGCATTGACTCTGCTTTTTCGACGATTTCCTTTTCAGACATCATACTTTCTATCGCATGCATGCGGAACGACCCATCACGCTTAGCGAAACATGGAATCATCATGTTCTCCATAACGCTCAGTTCACCAAAAATTTCCGGGGTCTGGAACACTCGGCTAATGCCCATCTGGTTAATCTCGTATGGGGTGCGCCCAAGAACCGACTGCCCGTCAAACATAACGCTCCCCGTATCGGGGATGAGCTTGCCTACTAAACAATTTAAGAGCGTAGACTTTCCAGCCCCGTTCGGGCCGATAATAGCGTGAACGGTATTCTCCATTACGCTGAGATTGACATCGCCCAATGCTTGCAGGCCGCCGAACCGTATGCCAACATCTTTAACTTCAAGAATTCCCATCGGTCAGTTCTCCTTGTTCAGCAGGTTCGGTTGATGAAGGTTTTTTGTTTTGATTTTTTTTACCTCGGATCATCTTTCCAATCCGCTGACCTCCTTCAACTAGACCACCTGGCAGGAAGATAACCACAAGCATGAACAGAATACCCAGCGTCAGGTGCCAACCTTTACCAATGAATGGATGAATGATGAACACTACGAAGTTTTCTAGCCCATCCGGCAGGAAGCTAAACCAGCCGTGCAAGACGTTATCGTTAATTTTCGAAAAGATGTTTTCGAAGTATTTAATAAAACCTGCGCCTAAAACCGGTCCAATTAAGGTGCCTGTGCCACCTAGGATGGTCATAAGAACCACCTCACCTGAAGCTGTCCACTGCATGCGCTCAGCGCCAGCAAGTGGGTCCATAGATGCCATTAGACCGCCCGCAAGGCCTGCATACATGCCTGAAATTACAAAAACTGCGAGAGTGTAGGGACGTGGATTTAGTCCAGTGTAAGACATACGAGTGTTATTAGATTTGATTGCACGCAGCATCAGTCCGAACGGAGATCGGAAGATGCGGATCGCGAGATAAAATACGACCAACATAATCAACGCTGAGAAGTAGTAGCCATTATTAAACGTGAACATCCATGGCCCGACGTCCATTTTGTAAGAATTATTCATGACTAACCCAAACAAGTGCGGCGTATTGGGCTCGTTTGCACCCAACAGAATTTGAGGATCACTCGTGTAGACCTGCAAACCCGTTTCGCCATTTGTGATAGTTGAACCAACAAATCGGCCCAACAGGTCTGAGTAAGAAATGGCAAACATCATCTGTGCAAAAGCGAGCGTAAGGATGGAGAAGTAGATGCCAGATCTGCGCAGAGAAATGTATCCAATACCCAATGCAAACAACCCAGACACTACCACTGCTAATGGCAACCCCCAAAGCACATTATAGTCCAACAGCTTGTACATCCAAACAACTGAATAGGATCCTATCCCTAAAAATGCTGCGTGCCCGAACGATAAATAGCCAGTCAGACCGAATAGCAGGTTAAAGCCGATGGCAAAAATGCCAAAAATTGCGAAACGTTGCATCAAGTCGGGATAACCCGCATTGAACTGAGCCATAGCGCTATCTGCGGGAAACGGGTTGAGGATAAAGGGTGCAAATATAGTGATGCATCCTACTACGATTAAAAGCGTGGTATCTTTTTTGTTCAGTCCGAGCATACTTTATTCCTCCATCACGCCTTTGCGACCCATCAGGCCGCGTGGACGGGTGAGTAGGATGATGATTGCGACGATGTAAATAATGATCTGGTCAATGCCAGGAAAGAGAGCTTTAATCTCATTCATCGAGGCAAAGCTTTCAAGAATTCCAAGAAGAAAACCAGCCAACACAGCGCCGGGAAGCGATCCCATGCCACCTACAACGACCACAACGAAACTGAGAACCAAAAAATCCATACCCATGTGGTAGTTTGGCGAATTTATTGGTGCATACATTACGCCGGCCAACCCTGCAACTGCAGCGGCGACGCCAAACATGATTGTAAAGCGGCGGTCAATATTGATGCCAAGCAAACCAACAGTTTCACGATCCGCCATTCCAGCACGAACTACCATGCCGAACGTTGTAAATTGGAGAAATGAGAAAATACCGCCGATTACGAGCAATGAAAAGCAAAAATACACAATTCGCCACACTGGGTAAACGAGTGCGAGTCCAAACGTTCCACCGAGGTCAGCTACACCGTTGAGTGCGTCGGGCGCGGGCGTTGGAATTGGGTTTGCACCGTAAAAGTATTTGATAACTTCTTGCAGCACGATCGCAAGGCCAAAAGTAACGAGGATTTGGTCAGCGTGAGGACGCTTATAAAAATGTTTAATCAGACCGCGTTCCATAATGAAACCAATCATAATCATTATCGGAATTGAAAAAATGATTGCGAGAGGGACCGCCCAATCAATCATAAACGATCCAACATCAGCACCAAACCAGCTTTCAACGTACGGAGTTTTCACCTTTAGCGGGTTGCCAAGAAAATCTTTCTGCGTTGGATCTTCCGTAATTGCGCTGAGGCTGAAGATCTTTGCTAGAGTTACGGCGCAAAACGCACCAATCATGAATAATGCACCATGCGCAAAGTTCACCACACCGAGTGTGCCAAAAATTAGTGTAAGGCCAAGCGCAATAAGTGCGTAAGCCGAGCCTTTATCAAGGCCGTTCAGGATCTGCAGGATAAAAGCGTCCATGGTCCCCACCTTTATTGTCCATTAGGAAACTTTGCCAAGCCCAATTTGCGCTTTGATTGGGTTCGTTGGCAGAAAAGGAGACCGGCCACAAAAAAATTTGCAGCCGATCCGCTAACATTTTAGGCTCCAGGATTACACTTACCCAGGTCTCCGCCAGCAAACATTGGATGGTCCGCTGCATATTCCACCTGAGCGCGTGGAGTCACTTCGACGATCTCCAGTGTATCGTACTCGTTTGTTGGGTTTTCCTTACCTTTCATGACGAGAACATCTTTGAAACACTGGTGGTCATCTGCGCGATAAAGTGTTGGACCATTGCCCAGACCATCAAACTCAAAGCCTTCCAGTGCTTCAGCAACGCCACATGGGTTGAATGTACCGGCTCTTTCACAAGCGTCTGCGTACAACAAAGTCTGTGCGTAGCAAGTTTGTGCGGAATTCGAAGGTGGCCGACCATATTTTTCACCAAAGGACTTAACGAAAGCTTTTGATCCCGCGTCTTGTAACTGCCAGTTCCAATTCATCGACCCAATCACGCCTTGAACGTTTTCTCCAGCGCCAGCCGCCATCAGTTCAGAATAAAGAGGAACAACAATCTCGAACTGCTTGCCGTTGACCATTTTATCCCGCAGTCCAAATTGGATAGCGTTGGTCAACGAGTTTACCATGTTTCCACCGTAGTGGTTAAGCACCAAAACGTCCGCTCCGGAATTTAAGACTGGCGCGATGTAAGACGAAAAGTCAGTCGAAGCCAGAGGAGTTAGAACGTTATTGACAGTCTCCCAGCCTACAGCTTCTGTTGCGGCGGCTATCGACTCTTGCTGCGTCCAACCCCAAGTGTAATCAGCCGTTAAATGGTAAGCGCGTCGATCGTCACCATACGCGCTTTTAAGCACTGGAGCCAGGGCTGCGCCTGACATATAGCCGTTGAAGAAATGCCGGAAGCCGTTTGCTTTTTTATCTTTACCGGTAGTATCATTCGAGTGCGTCAAGCCGGCCATAAAGATCACGCCCGCGTCTTGACATAGTCCCTGTACTGCGATGGCAACCCCTGACGATGAACCGCCGTTTATCATGATTGCGCCGTCTTTTTCGATCATCGATTTAGCTGAAGCTCGCGCAGCATCTGATTTAGTTTGTGTGTCGCCTGTGACAAATTCAACTTTTTTGCCAAGGATCCCGTTTCCCTTAAGTGATTTGGACGTAAAGGTGGAGAGGCAGCCACCGTCACCCTCACCGTTCAAGTGTTGAACTGCAAGCTCCTGAGCGCGCAACTCGTCAAGCCCTTCCTCGGCGTATGGACCAGTCTGAGGCACATTGAAGCCGAGAGTGACAGAACCGCCAGTGGGCTCGTTAGTGTAGGCGGCGGCAGACGACGCTGTGAAGATTGTTGGCAATGCGACACCGGCACCGGCAACAGCACCGGACTTGAGTACGCCACGACGCGTTAAATTTTTGTTGGACATTTAATCCTCCCGTTTAGTTAAATTGGCGTAGACCATTAAATGATGCGCCAAATCGGAACACTTGCTTCGATACAAATATTCACAACCCTTATCGCTTGGTGGAGGTAAACTTCGCAACAACTGCTTTCAAAGTCTCAATTTTTTTGTAAAGTAATTCGCAATGAAACTTGTTAAGTTGTAAATTAATTATTTTGCAGTGCAGAAAGATGTTGAAACTACCAAGGAAAAAGAGATGTCCCGCGACACTTTGACAGGAAGTCGTATCCGCGAACGTCGTGTGATGCAGGGCATGCGGCAAGCTGAATTAGCCAAAGAGGTGGGTATTTCGGCTTCCTATCTAAATCTCATTGAACATAATCGCCGCAGAATCGGTGGCAAGTTGCTGGTGAACATTGCTCAAGTTTTAAACGTAGAAACGTCATTACTATCAAAAGGCGCTGAAGCGGCGTTGATCGCATCATTGCGTGAGGCTGCAGCAATAACAGAAATGGGGCACCAAGAACTTCAACAAATCGATGAATTTGCGGGGCGTTTTCCTGGGTGGGCAGCCCTGGTAGAGCAACAATACCATAGGTTAGAGAGCCTAGAGAGAACGGCTGTGACCCTAGCAGACCGGCTGACCCATGATCCGCATTTGGCAGCGTCGGTGCATGAAATGCTCACAATGGTGACTGCCATTCGCTCGACGGCTGGTATTCTTGCTGAGACCAAGGAATTAGAGCCTGAGTGGCGCAACCGGTTTCAGCGGAATTTAAACGAAGATAGTCAGCGTCTGGCAGATAGTTCACAGCAGTTGGTTGCTTATCTTGATGGCGCAGCCGATGCCGCCGCGGACCTTACACTGCCACGAGAAGAGGTCGACACTTTTCTAACTTCACATAAATTTCGGTTCCAAACGCTGGATCAGGCGACGCCGGATGCTGTACGGAAGTTTGTCGCGGTGCAATCCGAACTGACAACCGCCGCAGCCCGTGATCTTGCGAAGCAAGCGCTTTTGCAAATTGCATCAGACAGTAGGGCTATGCCAGAAAGTGAAGTACGGACATTCGTTTTGGAAACCGGAATAGACCCCGTGGCGGTAGCTCGGTTTTTCGGTACGCCGTTATCTTCAGCAATTAGAAGGTTGGCAATTTTGTCGGATGTTTCATTACCGGTGCCAATGGGATTGGTCATGTGCGACGGCTCTGGGACGCTGATGCTGAGGAAACAGGTGGAGGGTTTTCCTCTACCGCGATTTTCGGCAGCCTGTCCAAAGTGGCCATTATTTCAAGCGCTATCTCACCCAATGCGACCGATTAGTCAGCTGGTGACAGTCACCGGCCGTGACTCAAGGAGATTCAGATGCTTCGCTGTCGCGGAGCCGGTCGGAGCGTTAGAATTAAACGTTGATCCTCTCTATCACAGTTATATGCTAATTGTGCCAATCGAAAGAGGTGGGGATAGTCGGGAAGTTGGATCGACCTGCCGCATATGTTCCAGCCAGAATTGTGAGGGGCGGCGCGAACCTTCATTATTGGCTGAGGGGAATTAACTTGGCATTTCCTTTGTCCCAGTTAAGAATACTTAAAGCACCAAGAACCAAGCGTGCATGAGGGAAAGAATGCATGGGTAAAAGCGTTCTTCTAATAGAAGATGAACCGAACATTATAGAAGCGATTAGCTTTATTCTGTCTAGGGATGGCTGGTCTGTTTCAACTCATTCAAATGGGCATGATGCAGTTGATGTTGTTTTGCGCAACGTGCCAGATCTGCTGATTCTAGATGTAATGCTACCTGGAAAGAGCGGATATGATATTTTACGTGATCTTCGGGAAGCGGATACGACCAGCAACTTACCGGTACTTATGCTGACGGCGCGCGGCCAACTAAAGGATCGAGAAATGGCCGAACGCGTCGGTGCTAGCCGCTTTATGACTAAACCATTTTCAAATGCAGAAGTTTTGGAAGCAGTCAGGGAATTGGTATCATCGTGAGTGATCGTCGCGCTGCGGTTTTTTTGGAGCATCAGAGTTATCGGCGGCGGCGTGTCATTGACACAATTCGAATTCTACCTGTGGTTGGAGCATTACTGTGGGGCGTCCCACTTCTATGGCCTCGCGATAGCAGTGAGGGTATTGCGACATCGAATGCTGTCATATACCTGTTTTCGGTTTGGTGCGCACTCGTGATTATGGGGGCATTGATGGCAAGGGCGGTCTCAAAAGGGGGCGTGGATGAAAATCAGCGCGATCCGTGATGGGCACTCTTAATATACTAATTGCCGTTTGCCTGATCTACGTGATTTTCTTATTTTTAATTGCATTTGGCGCTGAGAGAGCAGCAATTAAAGGTAGGTCCGAGTGGCTGCGTTCACCTATTGTGTACACCTTGTCATTGTCTATTTATTGCACGGCGTGGACATTTTACGGCGCTGTCGGCTACGCAGCAAGATCTGGCCTTGAGTACCTGACGATCTATATTGGTCCATCATTAGTTATGATCGGCTGGTGGTGGATCCTACGCAAGTTAGTGCGGATTGGGCGCAGTCAACGCATTACCTCCATTGCTGACATGATTTCGTCTCGCTATGGAAAGTCTAATTTACTAGCAATTGCGGTGACTGTTTTGGCAGTCGTTGGCACTACACCCTACATTGCTTTGCAACTTCAATCGGTCACAATTAGCTTTTCAGTGTTTTCGAATGCATTCGATGCTGGCGTTCCACCCGATAACCGAGACAGCAATGCTTTGCTTGTTGCTGCAGGACTAGCACTATTCACTATAATTTTTGGTACCCGTAATTTGGATGTGAACGAACGCCACCATGGCGTGGTCATAGCTATTGCTGTTGAAGCGGTTGTTAAACTTTTTGCTTTGTTAGCGGTGGGCGTTTTTGTTGTTTGGGGGCTAGGTGGTGGCGTCTCGGATACGCTGGCTAGAATTGATGCTTCCGCGATTGGCACTTGGGAAATGCAGGGCGATCGATGGGCTGCTTTGATATTTCTTTCCGCGGCGGCTTTTCTGTGTTTGCCGCGGATGTTTCAGGTAATGGTAGTTGAAAACGATAATGAGAGCCATCTGCGAACCGCTTCTTGGGCTTTTCCCACTTATCTTATGTTGATGAGTCTTTTCGTCGTTCCTATTGCGGTGGTAGGTTTAGATCTCCTACCGAAAGGGTCAAATCCAGACTTTTTTGTTCTGACAGTGCCACTTGCAACTGGAAATGATGGCTTGGCAATGTTGTCGTTTTTAGGTGGATTTTCCAGTGCAACGTCAATGGTCATTGTCGCTGCATTGGCATTGTCTACTATGGTGTCAAACCATATTGTCATGCCGATTTGGCTTAACGTAAAAGGTCGTGGTGCAAGCGTTTCGGGCGATGTGCGAAATGTTGTCCTCTTATCTCGCCGAGTTTCGATCGGAGCTGTGGTAACGCTTGGTTATTTGTATTTCCGACTGTCAGGTGGCGGGACTGCGCTTGCTTCGATTGGGCTTATCTCTTTCACTGGAGTTGCTCAATTTCTGCCAGTTTTAATCGGTGGGATATTCTGGCGTGGAGCGACTCGCTTTGGTGCTTTCGCGGGCCTGACAGTTGGATTTATGATATGGGCCTACACGTTGTTGCTGCCAGGCTTTGGTCCAGGAGTTGTAATCTCTGAGCAGGTCCTCAATAACGGACCTTTTGGATTGTCTTGGCTGCGTCCACAAGCCTTCTTTGGTATAGTCGGAATGGACCCCTTGGTCCATGCGATCCTGTGGTCAATTTCCCTAAATGCTCTGGTATTTTTTGTTACCTCAATTGTTCAGTTTCCTTCACCTTTGGAGCGACTACAGGGTGCGCAATTCGTCAATGTTTATGAGCACAGCTCCAATCCGCAAAGCTGGAATGGCAGTTTGGCGCAAAGTGAAGATTTGATGATTATGGCTCAGCGGCTTCTCGGAGCGCGTGAAGCGCAAGGTCTATTTGAACGCGAAGCTAAGCGACAAGGTGTTTTAGGCCTTCTGCCAGAACCTAGTCCAGATTTCCTGCAACGATTGGAACGTGAGTTGTCTGGGTCGGTAGGTGCCGCAACCGCGCATGCTATGATTGGACAGATTGTTGGAGGAGCTTTAGTTTCTGTCGAAGATCTGATGGCGGTGGCTGATGAAACGGCTCAAATGATGGAGTATTCATCGCAGCTTGAGGCTAAATCAAAGGAATTGACTCGTACGGCACGTCAATTACGGCAGGCTAATGAGAAGTTGACCCAAATTTCAGAACAAAAAGACGCATTTTTAAGCCAAGTAAGTCATGAGCTTCGTACTCCAATGACCTCGATACGAGCTTTCTCAGAAATATTGCGAGACAGCGATAAATTGAGTTCGAATGAAAAGGTTAAATATTCAACGATCGTTCACGATGAGGCTATCCGCCTCACGCGTTTACTGGACGATTTGTTAGACTTGAGTGTTCTGGAAAATGGACGAGTGAATTTGAATACTGAAACAGGCTATCTTGCAGACGTTATAGACCGTGCGGTGGCAACCGCGCTGACAGGTGAGCCGAAAGATGGCAAATTGATTGTGAACCGTAGGCGAACTCACGAGTCTCTGCGGCTTTCCACAGATTTGGGCCGTCTAAGTCAAGTTTTTATCAATCTGATTAGTAACGCCCAGAAATATTGTGACTCTGAAGAGCCATCTTTGACAATATCTGCAAGCCACCAGGCAGGTGAAATGACCGTAGACTTTATTGATAACGGGCGTGGAATTTCCAAGCAGGATCAAGTGGTAATATTTGAAAAATTTGCACGCGTAGGAGAACAACGCGCTAGTGGGGCGGGTCTTGGGCTAGCGATTTGTCGGGAAATCATGGCCCGACTCGGCGGGGACATCAGCTATTTGCCAGGGCAGGGTGGTGCTGCGTTTCGGGTTACCTTGCCCACTGCATAGTTTTTAACGTCTGGTTGTAACACATGGAAATCTTTGGCTGGATCAGGTTCATACCAGATTATTATGTGGAAAAGTTAAAAGTAAGGTTTTTAAAAGTTATCTCGGTTATAAATCTATATTGTTGATGTTTTGGCCCATCTTCTACCTTCTGAGAGGACCTCTTGAATGTCTCCCGATGTTTGAAACGTTAGCTTGCCTGACGAGGTCTAGTTGTTTGTTGATCTCAAAAATTTTAACGGTTTTTAAAAAATTTATGGTTTGATAGCGAGGTTTGACCACTTGTAGGTGTATCTGAAAGTTGTTTGCTTCAACTTAAATTTAATTTTCTAAAAATGCTGTGCAGTATAGCGCAATAATAGAGACACATGAAATGCGCACTGCAGTCTATCATATTATGATGCAACGCCCATTATGTTAGACGCGTATCCCATTTTGCATATTTGCGTACCTAAATGCACAGCTTTGATAAAACCCTAAGATTTTTGCGAAAAATCAAGGAACTCACAGAAGTTAAAAATTCGGCTTGATTAGATGGGCTGGAAAGTATTCTCCAGCGTAAGTGCCAAACTTTTTATATCGTACCCGCCCTTCATTGCTGCTCCTATTAGATCACTTGGTGGTGTGTCGTGAGCGTGTCCAAGTGCCCAGCATATAGTACTGCGTGTTCCAGAGCGACAATAAGCAAGTACCTTTCCCTCAGCATCTTCCAAAATCTGCCTCTGAAGTATCAGACGGTCCGGTGTCATTGTGTCCATAGTTAATGAATTGGCAATGAAGTGTAGGCCAGTTTGAGTAGCAGCCCGTTCCATTAAGCTGGACTTAAGCTCTGGACCAATTTCGTTATCAGGGCGGTTGTTGATCACAACAGTAAAGCCGGCATTGGACAGAGCATCCATATTTGATGGGTCGATTTGCGGCGAAACATAGTAGCGTGAAGTAATCTGGCGAATTTCCATAACCAAGTTTACTCGGCGGGTACTGCGCTGTCCAGTTGGGACCGCACTAGCGGTGCCGTACGAAACCCAACGAGCATTGCACATAGGAAGATCCAATGTGGCCATCCACCATAACTCAGTGAAGCGACTGCGGGACCTGGGCATAATCCAGCGAGCCCCCAGCCTATGCCGAACATCACTGAACCTAATACCAAATTTGGCCCCAATTTGGGTTCGGTTGTCCGGGGAAAATTTCCACCATTTAGTGGTTTTCGTCCGCTCGAGAGGGACCAAGCTGCGATCATCGGTACGATCGCACCGCCCATAACAAACGCCAGAGTAGGGTCCCAATTACCAAATACGTCAAGCCATCCTTGCACCTTAGATGTATCGGTCATTCCGGAGATAAAGAGACCTGCGCCAAAAAGGCCACCGGCCAGAAATGCAAATATCAGACGTCGCATCAAATCACTCCCATTGCATGACGGAAAAGGGCGACGGTAAGTCCCCCTGACATGATGTAAAAAACTGTTGAGACGATACCGCGCAGAGAAAACCGAGAAATCCCGCACACACCGTGGCCTGACGTGCACCCATTAGCAAGTCGGGTTCCTATTCCTACCAAAATTCCAGCAATCACCAGCACGGCCACGCTATCTGTAACATTTGTTGAAAATGGTTGATAAAAAGGATTGAGCAGGATGGGCAGCAGCAAGACACCGGCCAAAAAAGATAGTCGTTCGGCTGCATTCTTGTGCCCGGTACCGTCAATTAAACCCCCAATAATGCCACTTGCCCCCATGACGCGGCCGTTAGCTAGTAGGAAAACAGCTCCACCTAGACCTATCAGCAGACCCCCAATTAAACCCCAGATCCAATCGGCTGGTATTGTGTTCAGCATAGTGCTTCCTCTGCTTTATACTCGACTTCAGATAAATGCTTGAATGGCTTAAGCTTTTGTTTAGGCCATCAGAAAGTTAAATCTTATTAATTGGAACTTTGAGAAAAATGTCACCCAACTCGTCTGGTTCGGGCATATGTCCTGCGCGCATGTTTATCTGCAAAGAAGGAATAATCAGTTTGGGCATTGAAAGTGTTGCATCCCGCTCATCTCGCATTTTGACAAATGCGTCTTTACGTTTGCCTTCTCCAACGTGAATGTTACGAGCCTTTTGTTCGCCCACAGTAGTTTCCCAAGCAAATTCATTGCGCCCGGGTGCCTTATAGTCATGTCCTACAAAGATGCGTGTTTCGTCAGGCAAAGACAGAATTTTTTGAATCGAATTAAACAGTTCTTCTGAAGACCCACCTGGGAAATCGCAACGAGCGGTCCCAAAATCAGGCATAAATAGAGTGTCTCCTACGAAGGCTGCATCTCCAATTACATAGGTCAGGCAAGCCGGTGTGTGGCCTGGTGTATGCAGTACATCAGCACGCATTTGACCAATCATGAGGCTGTCCCCCTCGACAAAGAGCTTATCGAACTGGGATCCGTCTCGTCTAAATCTGGTGCCTTCGTTGAACACTTTGCCAAAAGTCTTTTGAATTAAAGTAATATTATTACCGATCCCAATTTTTCCTCCTAACTCATCTTGGATGTATGGAGCGGCGGATAGGTGATCGGCATGAACATGGCTTTCTAAAAGCCATTCAAGTTTCAGGTCGTTAAACTTAATATGCTGAATAATCTGGTCAGCTGATTTGGTGTCTGTACGACCCGATGAGTAGTCAAAATCAAGAACAGAGTCGATTACAGCACAAGCAGTACCACCGGGGTCTTTAATCAAAAATGAGATCGTATTCGTGGCGGCATCGAAAAATGCAGTTACGTCTGGTTTCAAGTTGATTCCTCCATTTAGAAAACATATATAAATTAACGCATGTGTTGCAAGGGAATTTGATATCGAGTTTAAAAAATCCAATTTTTTGACGGAAATCAAAACTCATTTTGGTTAATCGTGCGAAGATAAACATAACCAAGGAGACGATGCTACAGTCCACTTTGCCGGAGAATACTCCAGTGCAGAGCTACTTCGGTGAATCGGAAACTCGTTTGTTTTGTAACAAAGCGAAGCTCGACCTGTTTAATTCAAAGAATTGGCAAGAAAGGTTTAAAAAATAGAGCATAACAGATTTTTTTAATTTTTCCGCAGGTAATTGGAGTGGAATTGTGTATGTTTTCAATACTCTAAGGCATAGGCTTGATGAAAATTATTGCAGTTGCTGTCTCCACGGCAATTTAAATAAGTCAAATGGTTCACATCCAGCGCTTGCTACGATTTTCCTTTTTTTACTTCGTGTGGGTCTAAGGAGAAGCGCCGTGCTCAAAGAGTTTTACAAAATGGAAAGGTGTGGGGAATAGTGTTATTGGCAATAGACTATTTGTTACTGAAGGCTGAAGAATTAGAATTGGCGATTCAAACTGCAAGCGGGGATGCTCGTCGTGAGTTGCATCAAAAATTGCATCACACGCTAGAAAACATCCATTTCAACGGATGGCGCGTGCCAGCGCATTTACATAAACTGGATCTCGCTTTGACCGATGAAGAAATCGAAGACAGCTTTGATAATATGCCAGTTTAGGGTACGAGACTAGAACATTTTCTCGTCTGGCACCTACGTCTTCTGCTCGGAACGTTAACGTTTTATCCGTGCTTCACCGAAGTTTCGACCATCGTAAACAGTAAAGTATGTCGCAGGTTGTAAATGACAAAATTCGACGCGAGGCGGCAGCTTTGAAAATTATAATTTTTTTTAAGTACAAAAATAAGTTGCGTAAGTAATCTGTGCGATGGTCTTTTTCGCTACAGGCAGTAAGGGAGTGCGACTTTTGAAAGATTGAGGCGTGCAGCGACTGTTGGACGTAGATGTTGAGATGATCTAAGGCTGCGAGTTCCTGCGATGGCGGAGTGGGCCGATGAAGGGCCCTGACGAGATTGGGCTCGTCAAATTTAGCGACTGTGTGCGAATGTACGCTACCGCGAGTGCTCTATTGTTGGGAGTAAGGGAGGCAACTGCCTATGCTGTTCTAGAATGACCAACGATTTGATAGTTTGAATGCTTGATGTCGATATTACGGTATCTAACTCAGTGAAACACCTAAAATTACTACCATTAGACCAATCACTGAGAGGAACAATGCACCCATGTTCAGCGGCATAATTTTTTGAATTTCAGCGCGTAATTCTTTATCGCCCAATCCAGAACGCCGTGCCGTGTTCGCCTTGATTATGGAGAGGATAAGACCGCTGAGGCCTACCACCGACAAAGAAGCACCTGCCCAAACTAGCCATTCCATAATGCGTAGCCTCTTAATCTTTCCCCTCAGAGGCCCTAATGGAACTCAGTATGTACCGCAAGAGTAAGGTTTGACGCTGAAATCAGAGGAGTAGCGTGTTACAGTGCTTGCGAGGGCAGCAAACCAACGTTAATCTATCGCTTCATTTAATCTGAATTTGTGATCAGGAGATGTTATGAACGACGTTTCGACCGATTCCAGTTATCGTGTCACCTCAAATGAATTGCGCCAATTTGTTGAACGTATCGAGCGGTTGGATATTGAAAAAAGGGATCTTGTAGATCAGCAAAAAGAGGTGATGGCTGAAGCTAAGGCTCGAGGATATGATACTAAGGTAATGCGTAAATTAGTGGCGCTCCGCAAGCGGGATAAAGATGATATCGCCGAGGAAGAGGCTATTTTGGAAATGTACAAAGAGGCACTTGGAATGTCGTGAGTTATTGTATTCTGGCGTTGTCAGAAGGACTGACTTTAAAAAAATAGTAAAATTAAAAGGAAAAGAATTTTAGTGAAACCAAGGTGAGCTTGTTGAAGGAAAGGTTCGGTGCGCTCGGGGCATTGCATGCGCTTCCTGCTTTAAAGCGTTGTAATGCGCGTTATCTATTGGATTAAAGTTGGTAATGTTTTTTCTTGAGTATCGATAAATGAGTAATTATCAGCATCGAGGGTAACGACACGCTTACTTCGGTCCGGCGTTCTACTAAAATGTTAATGTTTTAAGGTTTTGACGGTTAAAAAGTTTTTGGCGAGAGACCAAAACACGCAAGCGCTTTAACGCGAATAACCATTAAGAAAATTTGATAGTTGCCTTGATCGTCAATGCGTATGCCACAGAGTATTTACCGTGCCATACAACTTCAATTTGTTGCGGTTGCGCGCTGTTAAATAATCATCAAAATCCCTGGAGGCCAGTTAAAATGTCAAATCACAGTTACCAAAGGTAACAGATTTAAAGCACCGGAATTCTGTGTAAACACGCAATGGATCAGGATGGTTTGTTACCACTAAGTCGGAAAATACCTTGAAACCAATTCAGGGGCATAAAGCGGCCTAGAGTGAAAAGCAGAGAAAATGGTGCTGGAAATGACGCTGAAAATCCTGTTTTCGACATGGCACGCATGCAAAAGTTGGCGGCTTGGTCTGCTTTCATCAATTGCGGCATGCTGAACTGGTTTTTGTTCGTGAGCCGTGTCTCAATAAATCCTGGGTTCAGACATTGAACTTGGACACCGGTACTGTGCAAATCTGCGTGGAGGTTTTCCGCTATGTGCATTACCGCTGCCTTGGAACTGCCGTATCCTATAGCGCCAGGTAATCCTCTGAATCCGGCCAATGAGCCTATCAAAACGATGTGGCCAGATTTTTTAGCAACCATTGCTGGGACGACGTGTGACAAAACCCGCATGGCTCCCATGTAATTGACCTCACCCATCAACTCAGCAGCCGTACTATCCCAATCTTGCGCGCGCATCGGTTCGTACGCGCCGGCGCAATATATCATTCCGTCTAGTTTTTCAGGTCTATTAAAAATCTCCCTCGCGGCCGCTGCCACTGAAGTAGCTTTGGTCACATCCACCGGCAACGCAACGCTGTTGTCTAAGTCATTGGAAAGCGCCGCAAGACGTTGCACATTCCGCGCGGATAAAATTACCCGTGCGCCCTTAGCCGATAAGGCCTGTGCCAAAGCGCGTCCAAGACCTTCTGATGCACCTACAAGCCAGTAGGTTTTACCTTTAAATGTCATTCGGCAGCTTGGGCCGCCGCCTGAGCGGGAGCCGGCCGCATGGTGGCTACTAATTCTGCCACTTTGAAGCCAAACTTTCTCATTTGAGACCGGTTTATTATAGTACCGTTGTCGGTGAGATAAAGCCAATCGGTGACTGATAAAGTGTGCCCCCCGGCTTCCTCTGGCAGGCGAATGCGATATTTCATCCGCACAGATGCTCCGCTCACTACACCTTCTGCAGTACCAATTATATCATCTGCAACCGCTGAAAATTTGCCACCTTGTCCAAGTGTCAGACGCCACTGTCTAGATTGAGTTGTCCCCGTGGAATAGGTAAAAAATTCGTCCAATGTTCCGGTGGTGTCACTCCAATTTCCGAACATGTTGGCAACAAAACGGCTTTCCACTCGCCCAAGGGGCCCATAGATAACCCCCTCACATAAGATTGCGCCGTTCAAGTGCGTCTTAAGGTCGAAAAAGGGTCCAGACCCCGAATAGTACTGCGGATCCTGTGCGTTAAAGCCCACTCTGCCACGTATCACCACCGAGAGTCCTACAAGCACCAGGATGATGAGCGTCCAATTGAGTATCATTGGTTTTCTCATAATTTATGGGCCAGTTCCAACTGCATGACATTGGTTTGACCGGTTTCGAAAAGCGCGGCAGTCGTATTTAGCGCAAACTGCCATTCTCTTTGATATACGTCGTCGTAACCCATATGGACCAACCGGTGATAATTTTTTTTCATTTGCTCGTGCCACAACCGAAACGTGGTCGCGTAGCTCGTGCCGAAATCAAAACTTTCCTGAACCCTTAGGCCAGACTGATCGATAAGGTTGAGCAAGAGGGAGGTGGTTGGTACGTCAGGTCTTTGCACGGAGTTTGTTTCGGGGGTGATTACAGCCTGCATTATGATGCGCCCATTTTGAGCAAGCCGTAACTTAAGATCTGAGAAAAAACTAAGCCGCATGCGCGGCGAGATGCGGTTGAGGGTCTCTATTGCCACAATATTGTCGTATGTGTCAGCTTCAGCACTTAATTCCTGCCGGCGAATGTCCGCTAGGCCGTCTAAACGCGCGTCGGCATACCCTTTCTGTGCGGCAGAATGGGTCAGGCCAGTAACGAAAAACCCACGCTCTGTCGCACGTTCTGCCAGCCCACCCCAGCCACAATTTACGTCCAACAGACGAAATCCGGGTGTCAATTGGTTCAAGATATGGTCATATTTTTCTTGTTGTGCCTGCTCCAAGTCGGCAATTCCGTCGCCAAAGAGCGCCGACGTGTGGTTCATGCCCGGGTCAAGCAAAAGCTGAAAAAACTCGTTGCCTGGTTCGGCGTTTCCGATTGCACTTAACGGTTCCAACGATTTGTTCGATCCAAATATTTTCGGGTTAGAGACGAAAAGTGTCGAAAGTCGCGGTAAAGAGGAACTGCTCCAGAGACCGGCCGCGTAGGTTTTGCTGAGTGAGTTGGGTGTCAGCGCGGACCAATCGTGTAGTTGCATATCTCCAAATGGGTGTCCCTGGCCGAATTCATGTATTTCACCGTCGGGTGTATGGAGCCGAAGAGCGCCGTTTGACAGATCCCCTAATCGGTCCAAAAAACGGCGCTTTGACCGAATGCCCATCAAATTCACTATGATAACTCCTCAGCTGGGGGCGTCGGACGTGGGCGCCACACTGCACCTTTCGCTTTAAGTTTTAGGGCCTGCCAATGGATCAAAAAAACAGTGCGTATCGTACCAAGTGGACGGCGCAGGGTAGATCTGATGATCGCATAGTTTGACAATGGTTCACGCGAGCCGGAAAGAGTTGCAATGACACCTTCCTCGCCATTCCTATAGAGAATGCGGATTGCCAATCGCTTAGGTTCGACCGCGAAGGTAAATGTGTAATCGCCGGCTACGTCTTGAAATGGCGAAACGTGCATTTTTTTTGTTGCTTCGGTGGTGTCATTTGTAGAAATTGGCGTAAAGTCAGGTAAGTGGGTCAGATACGAATGACGGTCTTTAAATGGGGTCGAAACCTCGGAAATTACCGCTACCAACGCGTTGTCGCGAAATGCTAGCCAGAAACTTACAGGGTTAAATACATGTCCGAAGAAACCAGGTTGTGTCAGTAACTTCAATTCATAAGTACCGGATACCAACCCGCGCGCTGCCAGAGCATTTCGTGCCCAGCAAGCACCGCTGCCCGCGCGTATCTTTCCGCCGTGAGACGAGTCGTAAACTGACATAATCCCAGGGTAATTTCGGCCGAACAGCAGTGGTTTTTCAATGCTATCAGGGTCAATCAAAACATAGTCAACAGTGTAACGAAAAGCGTTCTTAAGTTTGCCACGTCTAGAGTGTGTCGTCACACCACGAACATATTCGGGCCAACTGCTCATATCGACACTGTTTCCATTTGACGGACGACTCTCACTGCGCTGGCAAATCCGTCCTCGTGAAACCCGTGACGCGTATACGCACCAGCAAACCAAGTGTTGCGTTGTCCTTGAATCTCGCGCAAAGCTGCCTGTCCTTTAATTGCTCCGATGTCAAACACAGGATGCCGAAAAACGTTCTCATCGTAGATAAGTTCGTCAGGGATATCGTTTGTGGGATTTAACGATATGAATAGTGGATCTGATGTCGGAATATTTTGTAGCCGGTTCATCCAGTAAGTTACTCCGATTGCCGGCTCCGGTCTGGTGGTATCGGCTTTGTACACCCAACTCGACCATACAGATTTTCGACGCGGCATTTGCCGTGCATCACGATGTAATATTATCGTGTTGTCCTGATATTTGATTGCTCTCAGTGTTTGAAGCTCGAGCGTCGTTGGATCAGAAAGCAAGGATAACGACTGGTCGGAGTGACAAGCCATGATCACTTGATCATACCGTTCCTCTTCGGCTTTCGCCGTCTTCAGAACGACTCCGTTGTTGTCGCGGCTGACAGATTTGACAGGTGTTTTGGGGCGCAACACTACGCCCCGCCCTCGCAAGTGGCTAACCAGACGGGAAACGTACTCGGCTGATCCACCCTTTACTGTCCACCACTGGTGTTTCTCCCGGCCAGAAAGAAGGGAGTGGTTCCGAAAGAAACGGACCATAGCGAGCGCAGGGAATTGGCGGATCGTATCGGTAGGGGTGGACCAAATCGCACCGCAAAGGGGTGTCAGGTAGTAGCGCTGAAACCACTCACCGGTACCCAGTTCGTCCATCAGTTCGCCAAGCGTTGTGAGGTCATCACGAGCTAACATTTCGGCTCGCGCATTAAACCTCAGTATATCGCGAACCATCCGCAAAAAACTTGGCCGCAGGAGGTTGCGACGTTGTGCGGTTAGGGCGTTGAGTGACTGCACGGAGTATTCAATGTACCCATCATCTACGGTTGCTCCAAAAGTCATGTCAGATTTGGTAACGGGCACGTTCAAATCAGCGAACATTCGGGTAAGGTGGGGGTAGTTAGCGTAGTTGAACACAATGAAACCTGTGTCAACCGGTTGATCATTGTTTGTTCCTGCTATCACAGTTCTTGCGTGACCACCAAACTTTGGCGAAGTTTCAAAAAGTGTTACTGCATGTTCAGGGGCTAATAGATAAGCTGCTGCCAAGCCAGAAATACCTCCGCCGACTATCGCAATTCGTTTAGATTGATTTGGCGGACCGTCAAATGACATATTAACCTCAAATTAATTTAATGAATTACGCTCAGATTTGCACTTTAGATCAATAATGATCCATTCTTCGATTGTAAGCGTAACGCTAATATGTTGACACTTACACATGAAAATAAAACTTCCGAACAAACCATGGTTCCGGCCATTGATGTCTTGCTGCGTGGCAACCAAAAGTTGCGCGCTGTGAAACCAAAAAAAGTATCGTCGTTCACCGAACAGACCTCATGGATGTTGGCGGTCCGCGACAAGCAAGATCGTAGTGCTTTTGCCGCGCTGTTCGATTTTTACGGGCCTCGCCTAAAGGGTATGCTGATTCGCCAAAATTGTAGGCCGGGCCAGGCCGACGAGATAGTACAAGACGTGATGCTGACTATTTGGCGCAAGGCCAAACTGTTTGACCCCGAAAGAGCTCAAGTGTCAGCGTGGATCTATCAAATTGCCCGCAACAGGCATATTGACGTGATCCGTAAAGAAAGTCGCCCCATGCCTGAAGAATTGGCCCACCAGCCAGATTCTGAACCTGACGCGAGTCAAGTTCTGGGCATGGAACAAGAAGCAAAACATTTGAAAGAGGCTTTAACACGACTGAAGCCTGCGCAGAGAGAAATGATCGAAGCCGCCTACCTAGGCGAATTATCCCACCGCGAACTCAGCGAAAAAACAGGTTTACCGTTGGGAACGATCAAGTCCCGAATACGCCTAGGACTAGACAAACTGCGCCACGAATTAAAAGGAATGCGTGCGTCATGAGCACGATAAATCATCACATCCCGAAATCAATCATTGCGGCTTATGCTGCAGGTAATTTATCCCGGCCGTTTTCACTAGTTGTAGCAGCACACATCTCATTGTGTGACACGTGTCGCGCTGAATTGTCGGCGCATGAGACAGTAGGTGGGGCCTTGTTAGATCAAACAAATGCTGCACCCATAAATGATACCGTAAAGCGAAACATTCTGGCGGCGTTAGACAACAACATGGAGACGGCGGTGACATTTTCTCCGAACAAAAGATCTGGGGTGTTTCCAGGTCCAATTGTCGAAGCGCTCAAGCAACGGCCGCCGAAGTGGCGGTCCGTAGGTCGCGGAGTAAAGCAGTGCATAATCGAGAGTAGTGAAGTAGGGTCAGTTCGTCTTCTACACATTCCAGCAGGTCAGGCAGTTCCGGACCATAGCCACAACGGCTTGGAACTAACGCTTGTGCTGCAAGGTAGCTTTAGTGACTCAGAGGGGCGGTTCGGTGTTGGTGATGTTGAGGTCGGTGACGAGGCTCTAGACCACACGCCGATTGCAAACGATGGACCTCCATGCATATGTCTCTCCGCTACGGACGCTCCGTTGAGATTCAACTCTTTTATTCCAAGGCTATTGCAGCCACTCTTTAGAATTTGAATTTGAGTGGATAGCATTTAATTGGCTCGCCGTAAGGCGAGCTTTTTCATTTCTGAGTACAGGACATTCACGAGAGATCACAGGATGGTGAAGATATAATCCAAACCATCTTCCAGGCCGTAATTAAATTACTTTTATTTAACTTAGTAGTATTTATCGGGAGATTAGAATGGTCAATTCAATTAAATACGCGTGCGCAGCCGTCGCGCTCACTATTGCGGGTACTGCTGTTCAGGCAGCTAACATTGTCGAAATTGCAGCCTCTGATGGGCGGTTCGAAACTCTCGTTGCGGCGGTAACAGCGGCAGACCTTGCCGGAACTTTATCTGGTCCGGGCCCGTTCACGGTCTTCGCTCCAGTAGATGACGCATTTGCTGCCTTGCCAGAGGGTACGGTCGAAACACTTTTGAAGCCTGAAAACAAAGGCAAACTGACCGATGTTTTATTGTACCATGTTGATGACCGAAAACTTACCTCCTCAGATTTGCCATACCGCTCCATTCCAATCAAACCGATATTGGCAAGCAACCGCCTCTGCGTCACTGCCAGTAGTGGTGGTGTGACAATCGCAGATGGAACGGGTGAAATGGCCAACGTTGTAATTGCTGACATAATGGCCGACAATGGGGTGATCCATGTAGTGGACAAGGTATTATTACCGGTAGACCGTCCCAAGTGCCACTAAATTGCTACGCCCGTATCGCCCATAAGTTATGGGCGGTACTACAATGAAACGCATAAGCTTGGTTAGGTTGCGAGAGTTGGCAACCCCTTGCTGGAGACTTAAGTTTTAGGTACCTTTGTGGCGCGTTGACAGATTTGCAATTTAGCATTTTGGCACACAACTCACATTTGGCTTCACCAGCTGATGAAAACCTAAAAAAGTGTCCCAGTCGAAAAGGTTAACCTTTTGGTTAAACCCGATATCACTATACCGACTTTGCGAAGATTAAACCGCTTTACGTTTACCTTTTACACAATTGTTCTTGAGGCAGATTGTTTTGCGCATTCCGCCTTACGTCCATTCTGACCATGCTATCCTGGGTGGGTATGGTAAGCTCAACCATCCGTCGAACTTGCTGGATTTAGTTGTCGTTACAGTGTTTCGTTAACAATACAGCGACATTACCGGATAAATTAAAAACTTTATCATTTTTTAACGAAAATAGGGCGCACAACCTCACCTTTGGTCATTTGCCAAACCTCATTTTTCCCGTTTTCTGCTTGGAATTTTGTCCAAATCGGCAGTTTTTAATCACATTTAAACCGCCACCTTTCTTCCAAATCTTGGATCGCCTTTATCCTGTCTGAGGTTTTTGGGTGACTTGCAAACCAAGCGGGTACCACGCCTGCATTGGATTGGGTTAACGCATCAAGTTTCACGAAAAGAGATTTCTGAGGCTCTGTACCGATCCCTGACTTAGTGAGCAAAGCCGCCGCATAACTGTCCGCTTCGTATTCATCAGATCGTGAGAGACGCGCCATTAGGAGCGACATAGCAGAGTTGGCTATCATATTGCCGATGCCGGGCAAAAACCGTGACAGCATCATCGCAAGAGCAGTGCGAAGAGCATTTTGGCCGGAAAAATCTATCATACGTCTCCTAGAATGTCCCAAGGCAACGTGACCCAATTCGTGGGCGATAACACTAGCTATCTCACCCACGCTGACATGACCTGTGCGATAGTTGTTGTAAAAGCCACGCGTGATAAAAATTCGCCCGTCAGGGGCGGCTAGCCCATTTATCGTTGGGTTCTCGTAGATAAAAACACGAATACGGGGAATTCCAAGAGCTTTCGCCATTTCATGAATTAATGGAAGAAGTTTTGGATCAGCTAATTCAGACGATTTCGAATCTAATTCGCGGTTTGTGCGCCATGTAGAAAATCTAAATAGAAGCAGTCCGTAAAAAATCGCTAACAATATTGGTGTGAACTTTAGCATGCTGAAAATATGACGTGCCGCGTACGTCTGAGCAACCTACATCTCGTGAGTTTTAAAAATTTCGCCCTAAAAAGCTGTTGATGCTTGCGAGATCTTGAATTCTTTTATTGCATTAATCACGATCACATCGAAGACAATCTGTGAATATACCAGATAATTCGTCCGTCATAGTTTATAGTATTCGTAGAGTTATAATGAAAAGGTTACAACAGTTTAGAAAGTCTGTAAGTTGAGAAAGAATACAGTTGTGCAAGGCTAGATAAAACGTTCTGGCGTGAATTAAACGAACCACTGGTGGACTAGTTCTTGTGTAACTGGGTGTGGTAGGCAGACACGGAGTAAATACTCCAATTTGGATATTGTTTTCGGATGATTGCATTCTTTTCGTGTTATGGCCGCAAAAGTAATTAGCTGGATGGGTCAAAATACTCCACGATTTACAGCGTAAGATTACTGACCTTAATAACGAACTTTTGCTCTCGTTCCGGAACCTTCAGGAATAGATTTAATCAAACTCAAGTTTAAAATGGTCGAAGTCAAAATTCGGTTGGTTTGAGTCTGCTAGCCATCCTGATAATCATGCGCATATTCTAAATGACATTGAAGGACCACTTTCATATTCACGATTAGCGAAAAAGAAAATTAGCGTGTTAGTTCACGCACGCCGCGCTCCAAGCCATCTAGCGTCATAGGTACCATTCTGTCATTGAAAATTTTCTGGATCATTGAGATCGATTGGGTATATTTCCAACTGCCTTGGTCTACTGGATTGATCCAAAGATTAGATTGCCATTGATCTCGGGCTCGCTTGAGCCAGACTTGACCAGCTTCAGCATTCCAATGTTCGTTCGCCCCACCAGGATAAGCAATTTCGTAAGGTGACATAGAGGCATCCCCGACAAAAATGCATTTGTAATCGGTGCCGTACGTGCGAAGGACCTCCTGGGTAGGTGTCTGATCAATCCATCGACGCTTATTTTCCCGCCAAACACCTTCATAGAGGCAATTATGGAAGTAATAGTACTCAAGGTGTTTAAACTCGGCGCGCGCCGCAGAAAACAATTCCTCGACTACTTTGACGTAAGGATCCATTGAGCCTCCCGCATCCAAAAATAGCAATACTTTTACAGCGTTACGCCTTTCTGGTTGAGTTTTGACATCTAAATACCCATGTTCGGCGGTCGCGCGGATAGTACCACTCATATCGAGCTCTTCTTCTGCCCCTTCGCGGGCCCACCGTCGCAGCCTTTTTAAGGCAACTTTGATGTTTCGTGTGCCAAGCTCGATTTTATCGTCAAAATCACGAAATTCGCGCTTGTCCCAAACTTTCGCTGCGCGTTGATGCTGGCTTTTATCTTGGCCGATGCGGACGCCTTCCGGGTTGTAGCCGTAAGCGCCAAAGGGCGAAGTTCCTGCGGTGCCAATCCATTTATTCCCCCCCTGATGGCGATTTTCCTGCTCCTTAAGTCTTTCTTTCAATGTCTTCATCAGTTTATCAAACCCGCCTAGAGCTTTGATTTCGGACATTTCTTTGGCGCTAAGATGCTTCTCTGACATTTTACGCAGCCAATCTTCAGGGATATCTACTGCATCAAGGATTTGCTTAATGCTGATATCACTCAAGCCTCGAAAGGCGGTTGAAAAGGCGCGGTCGAATTTGTCAATATTCCGCTCGTCTTTTACCATGGTGGTGCGGGCAAAGTAGTAAAATGCGTCGACATCAAATGTCGCAATTCCCGCGTTCAATCCCTTCAAAAATGTAAGGAATTCGCGCAATGATACCGGAACCCCACCGCTCCTAAGGATGTCAAAGAAGCGAAGGAACATCAGTTACAAACTAATTCTGTGAACAAGGATGCTGAGAAACAAGCCAACCATCGAAAACGCAATGCTGTAGATTACTGTATATTGCAAAATATCTAAATGTTTCCCACCACGTTTTTTTGCAACGAAGCCACCAATGCAGGCGCCAAGGACGGCTGTGAGTAAAACGATCATGGTTATTCAAAATCTCTCGTTTTAGGGCTTAGCGAGGCTATTTCGCTTATCTTGGAGCGAACCGCCCAATCTGGTCCAATCCCGTATCGTGCCCAGCCAAGACTGTCCAGTCTTACGGTTGTGGCTTGTTTTATTTTGCCTTCTAGATCTAGGGCTTCGGCTCGCAGCAACATGAGGGTAGAAAGCAAAGCGGCATTTTCGAACTTTACAGAGATTGCAAGTTGTGGGTTAATCCAGCTAAGTGCCTCCCCACTACGTCCAACTGAAATGGCGTGGGCAGCCAATTGGGTTGCTACGAATGCGCGGTGCAGACTGTATTGAGATCCGCGACTGTAGGCGCGATCTGCTTCCAAAAACTCAGAGTAGGCAGTGGTTATATCATGTGATTGCATCAGGCGACCTAGAGCATAGTGGGAAAACCCAAGACGGTGGTCTTGCCAGCCGTTATTTTGTGCAATCTGTAAAGCCTGCCGGGCTGCTGCGCGGCGATTAGATGCCGTCGTTCCCGGGCCAAGCGCTGTTTGGATCGCGTCTATCCACGCCCGAGTTGTACGGGGCAGGGGTTGCGAACTCAATGTTTCTCCACGCGGGTTGATGCGGGCAAGGATTTCAGCGAGCCGTCCAGCGACCTGATTTCGCGTCATGCCACTCTTTAACGTGGGGTCGTAATATGCGCGCAGTACGGTCATGTCAAAACCTGTTAGGACTGCATGAATATTGTCATCGTTGAAAACACTATCCGGTAGGCGATACAGATCATTGAGAGGTCCTAACGCTTGTGCCAATTCTTCATGTAAGCAATCGCGCGTTTCCTGAGGACTAGTGTCATTTGGCACAAAAATAGCAAGTTTTTTGCGACTTTTTAAAAGTGCCCAGTTGGTTGAGGATTTACGCCGTGCAGACCGATATTGAGACAAACTTGATATGTTAGGCACAACAAAACAGGCCGCCTGCGGCAGTGCGCGGCGGATATCACGCTGGGAAACGGCCTGAATAGTGATGTTAGCTTCACGCTTCTGCACGAGGCGAATATCAATGTATGCCTCATTGCGTAAACGAACCAATAGTCGGTTGAGATCTGACAGGAACGAAGGGGACACTTTTCCGGTCACACGTAGTGTAATTGGACCTTCAAACTTGGTTAGTATTTCGAGTTTGCGCCCACTCTCGAGCTCAAACGTCAGTTCGAGAAAGTCGCGAGCTATATCATGGTTTGAGCGCGTCGGAGGAGTAGGCTGAGGTGCGACAAAATTTTTCATGGGGGGCAGAGTAGTATCTGCAACTGCGCCTCGTGTGGGTGTATTGACTTCGCCTGTAGATGAACAGGCGCAAATGGCGAACATAAAAAGAAAAACGAAACGTGATGTCACTGTTAAATATACCGGCTGGATAAGAGTGGTTTAATCTCAAGATAATAAAGAGTGCTCATGTTACGGCAAGGAACGTGGATTTTTAATAGCAGGAAAAGTTGCATATCGTAACTCCAGAAGTAAACAAAGCTGCGATCGAGAAAAAGCCGGTTATGTTTTAACTTACCATTTTTTCTGATCCGAAAAGCAATGATTTTAAAATTTTTTTTAAAAACGTATGACTAATCGGCAGCTGCTGTGCTAACTCATATGGGAGGTTTCCTTGCTTCGACAACTCAAAAAACCTTCGAAGATTTTCGGCCCATGGTCGCTTTAATATTTTGATTAAAGCATCGCTTTGCAAACCTTACGAAATAATGCCCAGATGCTTGCTCCAAAAGTTCTTTAAGGTTGCATTGCGTGTATACGTCTCGCAACATATTTGAGTGATAGTGGCGCCCCAAAACATTTTCTCCCCGCTTACCTTATCCGTCTTTGTTGCAGTCATCATGGGCAGGCGATTGGGCAAAAATATGGAGAGCATCTGATTAAAAGGTGGTTAAAACAGTCATCTGCCTGAGCGGGCTAGAAAAGCTATACGTTCGAACAAATGCACGTCCTGCTCATTTTTCAATAAAGCGCCGTGTAGCTTTGGTAGTGCGTCCGTTCCGTCCCGCTTGAGGTCATCTTTATCCATATCCTCAGCCAGTAATAGTTTCAGCCAGTCGATTACTTCCGAAGTCGATGGCTTTTTCTTGAGGCCGGCAGTGTCCCGTATTTCGTAAAATTGGGTCAGAGCAGTCGTGAGAAGCGAGTCTTTGATACCCGGATGGTGTACTTCGACGATCTTTCTCATCGTCTCCATGTCTGGGAACCGAATGTAATGAAAGAAACAGCGCCTAAGAAATGCGTCTGGAAGCTCTTTCTCATTGTTTGAAGTAATTATTATTATTGGACGATTTTTCGCCCGCACGGTTTGACCAGTCTCGTAAACATGGAACTCCATTTTATCGAGTTCTTGCAGCAGGTCATTTGGAAACTCTATATCTGCCTTGTCAATTTCGTCAATTAGCAGAACAACTTTTTCTTCGTTTTCAAAGGCCTCCCAGAGCTTACCCCGTTTGATGTAATTAGCAATATCATTGACGCGTTCTTCGCCCAATTGGCTATCACGGAGCCGGGATACAGCATCATATTCGTATAATCCCTGCTGTGCCTTTGTGGTAGACTTTATATTCCACTCTATTATTCGAAAACCAAGGGCACCTGCAACTTGCCAAGCGAGTTCTGTTTTGCCGGTGCCTGGTTCGCCCTTGACCAGTAAAGGTCGCTCGAGTGCGATGGCAGCATTTATCGCTACCGTGAGGTCCTCAGTCGCAACATACTCGTGCGTGCCTTTGAATTTCATGAATATTCCTCACCTGTTCGCTGAAATTAATCTCATTCCGACCGGCACAGTACATTGAACATATTTTGTCCGCAATGCAGTGCTAACAGGTAGTGACAAACCCTTGCCGACGGGGTATTTGCTGCCCAACAGCATGGGGGGTTCAATGTCTGAACACATTACAACAATGGACGTTGGCCACGATGAAGGAGCAGAAATGAAGGCAGAAATGTTCCTGCCCGACGATTATCGTCCCGCAGAAGATGAACCGTTTATGAACGACCGCCAAGTAGAGTATTTTCGACGCAAACTGTTGAGTTGGCGCGATGAACTGTTGGCCGGTAGCCGCGACACGATTGAGGGTTTACAGGACAGTACGCGTAATATTCCTGATGTGGCAGATCGGGCCAGTGAGGAAACCGACCGGGCGCTTGAGCTGCGTACGCGGGATCGCCAACGAAAGTTGGTTTTGAAAATTGATTCGGCGATTCGTCGCATCGGTGAAGGAGAGTATGGCTACTGTGAAGTGACGGGCGAGCCAATTTCATTAAAACGACTGGATGCACGTCCGATCGCCACTATGAGCTTGGAAGCACAGGAGCGGCATGAACGCCGTGAAAAGGTACACCGTGACGACTAACAGTTGAATGCCGTTCTAAAATTAGAGCGCCGGGGGGGCATTCCCGGCGCTTTTTGCTTTTTGAGGTCAAAATGGATTTGACTGGGCTAAAAACGAATGTTGTCGGCGCCGGGATTGGTGGTCTGACCGGAGCTCTGGCACTTGCGCGTCATGGAGCAGATGTTACAATTTTAGAGCAGGCTAGCGAGATAACTGAAGTTGGGGCTGGTCTGCAAGTCAGCCCCAACGGTGTCGCTGTGTTGCGCGCGTTGGGCCTAGAAAGTCAACTTAAAAAAATTTCTATGCGCGCAGAAGCAGTAGAATTGCACGACTTTGCTGAGGGTAAATTAGTTGCACGTTTGGATCTTGGCTTATCACCAGTCGATACTTTTTATTACTTTGTGCATCGTGCTGATCTGATTGATTTGTTAGCGAACGCTGTTCGGCAATGTGGTATAAAAATTCGTCTTTTGCAGCACGTGGACTGCATTTTGCCAGGGGATTTTCCAGTTGCACACATGGCAAATGGTGCAAAAAGTACGGCGCAATTTTTATTAGGAGCCGATGGGCTGCATTCAAAAGCTCGCTCCGCGTTAAACGGCGCAGTCAGCCCATTTTTTACGCGTCAGGTTGCCTGGCGTGCTACCGTTCCGAACATTTTTGGCCATAAATCTGTCGCACGCGTTCATATGGGTCCTCATCGCCATGTCGTTACATATCCCTTGCGTGAGGGTGAACTAGTGAACATTGTTGCAGTACAGGAACGCGCGCAGTGGGCTGAGGAAGGTTGGAATATACAAGATGATCCTGACAATCTGCGCAAAATCTTTGCAGATTTTGGTGGAGATGTACGACGACTGTTGAAGCAGGTTGAAACTGTGAATCGCTGGGGTCTGTTCCGGCATCCGGTCGCACCTTTATGGCACAAGGACAACGTAGCAATATTAGGTGATGCGGCCCATCCGACGCTACCCTTCATGGCGCAAGGCGCTGTTATGGCAATGGAAGATGCTTGGGTGTTGGCAGCTTCTCTTATCCGGGCCCCTAATTTAACGTCCGGATTGGCTGCGTATCAAAAGCAGCGTGAGGTCCGTGTAAAGCGCGTCGTCAACATCGCATCAAAAAATGCGCGAAAGTACCATTTGAGTGTGGAGCCGATGCGTACTTTAGCGCACTTAGGTCTGAGAGCTGGTTCAATATTGCTGCCGCGTCAAATGATTGGTCAATTCGACTGGATATATCGCCATGATGTGACCACTGAGTAAAACGTCTAGAAAGCTTTCAACAAACTTTCTGCGTTCATTAACAAGAGTAGCTTTGGGTTTTATCATTTGAAGTCATGCGGCAATTTCAATCCACACGGGTACGTGATCTGAGGGTTTAGTCCGATCCCGTTCCAAGGTATCTATCTGGCAGTCCAACAGCAGATCTGCGCATTGTGGGCTTAATAAGAAATGATCGATACGGATTCCGTCGTTTCGCTCCCAAGCTCCGCCTTGATAATCCCAGAATGAATAATGCCCAGGACCCGCGTGTTTGGTGCGGAAAGCTTCTGTCAAACCAAGATTTAGAAGGCGGCGGAAGGCAGAGCGACTAGCGGGTAGGGCAAGCGCATCTTCGGTCCAAACTTCTGGACGATCGGCATCCTCATCCTGGGGTATTACGTTATAGTCTCCAGCAATCAATACAGGAGCTTCATTTGTCAGCATAGTTTCCACATATCTGATTAGACGCTCCATCCACGCTAATTTGTAATCAAATTTTGGCCCGGGTGCTGGATTTCCGTTTGGAAGGTAGAGACCACAAACCTTCACTGGTAAATCGCCTAAAACTGTGGCTTCTATGTAACGCGCCTGCGCGTCAGATTCATCTCCAGGCAAGCCGTGGCGAACGTCTTCAAGAGGTAGTTTTGATAGTATTGCGACGCCATTGAAACCTTTTTGGCCATGTGTCTCGACAAGATACCCGAGGTCTTCGAATATCTCGCGCGGAAAGTTTTCATCAATGGACTTAATTTCTTGCAGAAGCACAACGTCCGGTCGAGCCTCCTTGAGCCAGCGGGGTAGGGTTTCAATTCGTGCTTTGACGCCGTTGATATTGAATGTGGCAATTTTCATTTGCTGGGTTCCATCAACCTAAAACATTGCTTTTATCTTTTATCGCTTGGCTGCGGGCAGGCAGCAAGAGACCAATATGTGATAGACCAAATATTGTGAACGCATATAATCTTTGGATGGGATTTTTAAAAGAAACCAGTTTTTTAATGCACCAACTTTCAATTTTCGTCCAACACTTGAACGTGGTCTTTATTGCTGCACCAGCCTTAAATTAATTTGGGCTGTCTCCATGCATTCGAAAAACATTATTGATTCAGGAAAAAAATTTTTATTTCATGTGAAAGTTGCGCTGATTTGGGAGCCGTAATGGCAATAAAATAAAGCGTGTAGTTCTGCTCGAAAGACTGATTTGCGGCTAACGAGATAGCTTGAGGTTTTCGATGCTTAATTGGACATCAAATAGAAAAGCTAGTGCCGCATCCACAAGAACTTGTGGCATTCGGATTGTCGATTATGAATCGTGCACCTATCAATTCTTCGCTAAAGTCGATCACCGCATCTTGCAGGAAGGGAAGAGAAATTTTGTCAATTAGAACCTTTTCGCCGTTTTGTTCAAGTATCAAGTCTTCATTTTTTGGGGCATCCAATTTGATTTCATATTGAAATCCCGAACAGCCTCCACCCTCAACCGCGACTCGTAGCGCTTGACCTTTCGCGGAGGCGCCTATCTCCGAAAGACGTTGAAAGGCCCGCTCGGTTACTTTCGGAGGCAGCTGCATTTTGTTATCCTAAAATCGTTTCGCGCGTGTATTTCGATCAACCTTAACGCTATCATAGCGGCCAGAAGTACAGTCTACAAGGATCAGCGGATATGCTAAAACCCTACGCCTCAGATCCAAACAGTGCGAGGGGGAGGCGCGTTTTGGAGGACGAAAGCAGTTTTCGGTCCTGTTTTCAGCGCGACCGAGACCGAATTATTCATTCCAGCGCGTTTCGACGGCTTAAACACAAAACTCAAGTATTTGTGGAGCATGAAGGTGATTATTTTCGAACGCGCCTAACGCATTCAATCGAAGTAGCGCAAGTGGCGCGTACGATTGCCGGCGCACTCGGGTTAAACCAAGAACTCACCGAGGCGGTAGCTTTAGCCCACGATCTTGGGCATACACCTTTTGGGCACACTGGCGAGGAAGCATTAAATGAATTAATGAAGCCTTACGGCGGCTTTGATCATAACGCGCAAGCAGTTCGAATCGTGACAGACCTTGAGCGTCATTACGCAGATTTCGACGGGTTGAACCTTACGTGGGAAACGCTGGAGGGGATTGCAAAGCATAATGGACCCGTAGTGGGGCATCTGCCTTATGTTTTAGCAGACTACAATACTATTCATGACCTAGAGTTGGAAACACATGCAAGTGCGGAAGCGCAGGTGGCGGCCGTTTCTGATGACGTAGCTTATAACAACCACGATTTACATGATGGGTTGAGAGCAGGATTGTTTGACGAAACAGAAATTTTGTCGTTGCCGGTTGTGGGTGATGCCTTCAGTGATGTGGACCGCGAATATACCGCTCTGGACCCATTTCGAAGACGCCACGAAGCATTGCGACGTGTGTTCGGCATTATGGTTTCTGACGTCATCACAACTTCCCAAGATTTGCTGTTCAAGAGTGGGGCAAAATCCGTGTTGGATATTCGCGAAAATGGTGAGCCTGTGGTGCAGTTCTCTTCCGAAATGTGGTCAGACTTAACTCAAATTCGAAAATTTTTGTTTTCTCGTATGTATCGCGCTCCGTCCGTGGTGACTATGCGTGAAGAAGTGACCAAGGTGGTCAACGATTTATTCCCGATGTTTTTAGATAATCCGGTGCTTTTGCCAGAACGCTGGCAACTTGAGCTGATGGAATGCCAAGATAAAACATCGATCGCACGAGTGGTCTCTGATTATATTGCTGGAATGACCGATCGATATGCTTTGCAGGAACACGCACGTTTGACTAGTTTGAAACATTGACCTGACGGTTATTGATGGTAAACCCTCCGCAAGATTAAAAGGACGGGTTTGATGAACCTCTTTACCGAGATGCATGGGCTACTAATTGAGGCCCTCAAAGCATTACAGGTTGAAGGCACTTTGCCAGATGATCTGGATTTTAAAAATGTGGCGATGGAGCCACCGCGTGATCCGGCACATGGCGACATGGCTACGAATGCGGCGATGGTTTTGGCAAAGCCTGCTAAAATGAAAGCGCGAGAAATTGCTGAGGCGCTGTCAGTCAGACTGATTGAAGACTCCCGTGTCACAAGCGCCGAGGTTGCGGGCCCTGGATTTCTTAACATGCGTCTCGACCCGTCACTTTGGCAAAGTTTGGTATCGGCTGTAATTCAAAGCGGCTCAAAGTATGGCCGATCCGATATGGGAGGCGGTAAGCGAGTTAACGTAGAATATGTTTCCGCTAACCCGACAGGACCGCTGCATGTGGGTCACACGCGCGGCGCAGTTTTTGGTGACGCGCTAGCCTCATTGTTAGATTTTGTCGGTTTTGATGTCACTCGAGAATACTACATAAATGATGGTGGCTCTCAAGTTGATGTTTTAGCGCGTTCTGTTTATTTGCGTTATCTTGAAGCCCACGGACAAGAAGTGGTTTTTGTTGATGGAACGTATCCGGGCGAATATCTAATCGAAGTAGGAAAGGCTTTGAAAAGCAAGGTGGATGACGCCTACGTTAACCAGCCCGAAGAGGTGTGGCTGGCCGATATCCGCGAGTTTTCTACTGACGCTATGATGGAACTGATACGGGCTGATCTGCAAGCGCTTGGCGTCGTAATAGATGTGTTTTATTCAGAAAAATCGCTCTATGGCACTGGACAAATTGAGGCGGCTCTTAAATTGCTGAACTCGAAAGGCCTAATCTATGAAGGCGTTTTGGAGCCACCAAAAGGCAAAAAGCCTGAAGATTGGGAACCGCGTGAACAAACGCTGTTTAAGTCAACTGAGCATGGTGACGATGTAGATAGGCCTGTAAAGAAATCTGATGGTAGCTGGACATATTTTGCACCAGATATAGCTTACCACTATGACAAAGTTTCAAGGGGTTTTGACGCACTCATTGACGTGTTTGGCGCCGATCATGGTGGCTATGTCAAGCGGATGAAGGCAGCAGTATCAGCGCTTAGCGACGGAAAAGTTACGCTGGACATTAAACTCACTCAATTAGTTAAACTTTGGAAAAATGGTGAGCCTTTTAAAATGTCCAAGCGCGCGGGAAATTTTGTAACGCTGCGAGACGTAGTGGACCAGGTCGGGCCTGACGTAACACGTTTTGTAATGCTGACCCGCAAAAATGATGCACCGTTGGATTTCGATTTTGATAAAGTACTAGCACAATCCAAAGATAACCCGGTATTTTATGTGCAATACGCGCATGCGCGGGTATGTTCGGTGCTACGCAATGCTGAAACGGCTGGCATTATAACTGATGATACAACATTAGCAGCGGCAGACTTTTCTCTGCTAAATCATAATGCAGAAATAGACGTTGCCAAAAAGCTGGCAGAGTGGCCACGTCTGGTTGAGGTTTCGGGCCGTACAAATGAGCCGCATCGCATAGCTTTTTATCTTTATGAACTGGCTAGTGAGTTTCATGCTTTGTGGAGCCGTGGGAACGAAGAATTATCGGTGCGATTCATTCAAGAGGACGCCATTGCCACAAGTCAGGCAAAAATTGCGTTAGCAAGAGCCGTGGCCGTTGTTATTTCCGCTGGCCTTGGTATTCTTGGTGTAACCCCGGTTCAAGAGATGCGCTGAGTGAGTGTACAAGGCACGGGGCTAAGGCGAAGGCAAGAAAGCACTGATTGAAAATTACAATCAGTGACAGTGAGGCAAAAATGGCAGAGATTCCAAATGGAACTCGCGCGGCGGACTTGAATCCATACGTTACCCCTCGAAAAGCGGTGAATTGGGTAGGTGCGGGATTTTCGCTTGCTCTGGTCGCGGGGGCTTGTTTGTGGTCGTATAAGATTATGGTGCGAGACGTGAGTGGAGTGCCCATCGTGCGTGCGCTCGAGGGTCCAATGCGCGAAAAACCTAAAACACCCGGAGGACGACCCGCTGAGAATCAGGGATTGGCGGTGAATAGGGTTGCAGCTGATGGGGTCGCTGCGAAACCCGCAGATCGCCTTGTTTTGGCACCACCACCAATTGCGCTGACGGCGACAGATGAGGTCTTAACGCAAGCAAAAGTACCTGTCTTTGAAATCGAAAAACTTGACGCACCACTCGCGACACCTAATGCCGGTGAAATAATAGCGTCTATGCCTTCGGATGGTAATGATGCATTGTCAGTTGAAGAATTAGCAGAGCGCTTGGCTGCTGGCGTGACACCCCTTAGCGAAACCCCCAAGTCCAAAATACCTTCGGTCGAAAAATCTAGTAAGGAAATTGAAGCGACTAAACAGCCCACATCACTGGCGCGAGACGTAATTGAAGGTGGTTTGAAAAAGTCTCTAAGGCCAGTTGTACGCCCGGCATCGCTGGCTACGAATGAAGCTGAGCGACTTGAGTTTTCATCGTTATCACAACCTATCGATGCAGTACCTAAGGCGATTGATGCCAGCGATATCCCGCCTGGAACGCGCATGGTTCAACTGGGTGCGTTCGCCAGTCCTGAGATCGCGGCAGCAGAATGGGATCAATTAAATGCCAAATTTGGCGATTATTTGGGTGATAAGTCGCGGGTAATTCAAAAGGCTACCAGTGGTGGTAAAGTATTCTATCGACTGCGCGCCACGGGCTTTGTAGATGTGAGCGATACGCGCCGACTTTGCTCCGCGCTTAAAGCGGAGAGCGCTGAGTGTATCCCGGTAACAACACGGTGAATTCCTTTGGTCCAACGATTTTTGGGTGTGAAGGTCTAACACTTGGTATCGAAGAGCGTGAATTTTTCAAGCAGGCTCAACCGTTTGCTTTTATTTTGTTTACTCGAAATATCAAGACAACTGATCAGGTCAAAAGACTGTGTGATGATCTGCGAAATTGCGTAAATCATAATGCGCCTATTATGGTTGATCAGGAGGGTGGTCGCGTGCAACGCTTCCGTCCCCCACTGGCATCCGAATGGACGCCGCCCCTTAATGAGATCAAAAACGCTAAAGAAAATGCCGAACGCGTTATGTATCTCAGATATTTACTGATTGCGCACGAACTCAAGTCGTTGGGCGTCGATGCAAATTGTGCGCCAGTATTAGATGTTTTTCGGGCGGAAACACATCCGTTTTTAAAGAATCGGTGCTACAGCGATGACCCGGATCAAGTAGCAAAAGTTGGGCGAGCTGTTGCCAATGGGTTGCTGGATGGAGGGGTTTTACCTGTTGTAAAACACATACCTGGCCATGGACGCTCAATTTTGGATAGCCACCGTGATTTACCGCGTATTAAATGCGATAAACTTGAACTAAAAAATGATTTCAGGCCTTTTGGGAAGTTGAATGATTTGCCGATGGGCATGACAGCACACCTAGTTTTCGAGGCATTCGATAAGGCACCAGTGACGACATCAGCCCGCATGATAGAGGTTATTAGAAACCAAATTTGTTTTAGTGGTCTGATCATGACAGATGATATTTCGATGCAAGCCCTATCAGGATCTCTGAAGCTGCGCACGGAGAACGCAATTGCAGCGGGATGTGATATGGTGTTGCACTGTAATGGTAGGTTGGGAGAGATGCGTGAAGTTGCTGAGGCGAGTGGTATGCTTCAGAAAACTTCATTTGCGCGTGCGAACGCCGCAATGTCTGCGCGTAAACTACCCGAGCAGGTTGACATTTCGGCGATCACTGCAGAACTTAAGACGCTCTAAGCAGGCGGAAACATGGCCGAAGACGAACTCAGGGACACGCAGAAAGTTTCGATTGCCGAGCGTTTGGCAGCGGAGGCGCTGATTGTGGATGTGGACGGTTTTGAAGGACCGTTGGATCTTTTGCTTACACTTTCACGGACACAAAAGGTAGATCTTCGAAGAATTTCTATTTTGGAACTGGCGAAACAATATCTTGTATTTGTTGAGCATGCCAAACGTTTGCGGATTGAATTGGCGGCTGATTATTTGGTAATGGCCGCATGGTTGGCTTTTTTAAAATCGCGTCTACTGCTGCCCCCTGATCCTTTGGAAGAGGGACCGAGTGGAGAAGAATTAGCTGCGCATCTTGCGTTTCAGCTGGAACGATTACAGGGAATGCGAACTTCAGCAGCCAAACTGATGGCGCGTGATCGACGTGGTCGGGATTTTTTTGTACGTGGTATTCCTGAAAATATATTGCGTTTGCGTCAAGTGACATATTCAGCGACGCTGTTGGACCTTATGCAAGGATACGCCCGGATCAGAACGCGTGACGAATTTCGTCCGTTTACCTTAGATCGTGAGTCGGTTTTCACTATGGAAGAGGCATTGGATCGGATGCGTGGCTTAATTGGGTTTGCGGGCACTTGGACCGATTTAACGAATTATTTACCGGCAGGCTGGGAGAACGATCCAAAGAAACGTCGATCTGCAACAGCTGCCACATTTGCGGCTTCGCTGGAACTTGCCAAGGAGGGCATGGTGGAAATTCGGCAAGCTGAAACATTTGCTCCGCTTCAATTACGTAGGAAAGACGAAGGATATGTCTAAACGCGTTGATAAAAAAGAAGAAAGTCTTTTTGAGGCACCACCAATTGCTGAACAGGAGCGAATGTGTGAGGCAATTCTCTTTGCAAGCGCTGAGCCGGTGTCTACCAAGGAAATGAATGCCCGCATGCCTCATGGCTGTGACGCCGCTGAGGCCGTGGTGCATTTACGAAAAAGGTATGAGGGGCGTGGTGTTCAGTTGATGAAAGTTGGTGATGCTTGGGCGATCCGAACCGCAACAGATCTTGGTTTCTTGATGCAAAAGGAAATGGTCGAGACTCGCAAGCTAAGCCGGGCTGCGATAGAAACCTTAGCGATCATCGCATACCATCAGCCCGTGACGAGGGCTGAGATTGAGGAAATTCGTGGTGTTAGCGTCAGCCGTGGAACGGTAGACCAACTACTGGAGATGGAGTGGATTAGGTTTGGACGTCGAAGAATGACACCCGGACGGCCAGTAACATTTGTAGTGACATCTGAATTTCTTGATCACTTTGGGTTAGAGAGTGCGCGGGATTTACCCGGTTTAAAGGAGTTGCGGGCGGCGGGACTTTTAGAGAACCGGCCTCCAATCGGAAGCATATCTGTCTCGGGGCATGACGAAGAGGAGGAGGAGCCAGAAGGTCAGTCAGAACTGTTTGAAGATTGATCGGCAACTTCTGAAATTATGTCCGCTTTACCATTTTTTGCTGATGCAAATGATTTGAATTAAAATACCTTGGGAATTTTAAAGAAAGTTACGAACGTAAATCATTTTTTTACTCTTTAAGGAAACCCTCTTGTTAAATCGATTGCTCATATTTTCAGAGCTGACGAGTATGTTTGCATTTGCCACTGAAGTGTTGGAGTCGGGAAAACTCGACGTTTAAATTGCCCAACTTGGTCCGACGCTTTACCTTAAAGTAGCACGTAAGTTTTTACTGATCGTTAGACGTATAAGTGGGAAATGAAAATTAATTTTTTTGATTTTTGAAATGTTTGGAGAGCTTCAGTCCCTGGCCCTGATAATTTGAGGCAATTGCCGTTCCGTACAGTTGGTTTGGGATTTCAGTCATTCTCTCGTAGACCAGACGCCCTACCACTTGACCGTGTTCGAGAACAAATGGTGCCTCGTGACATCGGACTTCCAGTACGCCGCGCGAACCTTTCCCACCAGAAACACTGTGGCCAAATCCGGGGTCAAAAAAGCCTGCATAGTGTACGCGGAACTCTCCAACCATCGCAAGGAAAGGTGCCATTTCAGCGGCGTACGCAGGGGGGATTTGCACCGACTCTCGACTGACAAGAATGTAAAAAGCTCCAGGATCCAGAATAATTTGTCCGTTGGATGTGTGAAGCTCCTCCCAGTATTCTTCTGGATTATATTGTCCGATAACATCTAAATCGATGACACCGGCATGGGGTTTGGCCCGATAGCCGACAAGAGTGGTTCCTGTTGGTCTTAAATCAACAGAAAAGCCAAGCCCATCATCTATAATAGCATTGCCGTCCACCAACGGTGATAGCTCATGCAGCATGTTCAGGTCGGAGTCTGAAAGAATGCTTTGTCCTGCGCGAAATCGGATTTGGTTGAGACGCATTCCCGGCCGGACCAAGACAGAAAACGAGCGGGGGCAGATTTCAGCGTAAAGCGGACCGGAATAACCTGAAACTATACGGTCAAATTCGGTGCCGTGATCAGTAATGGTTCGCGTAAGAAGGTCGAGACGACCCGTCGAGCTCTTTGCATTCGCTACCGCTTGCACATCGCTTGGCAGGTTGAGACTTTCCATCAGGGGAACCACATAAACGCAGCCTTTTTCAAGAACAGCGCCGCCCGATAGGTCAATTTGATGCATCTCAAATTCTGCAAGCCGGTCAGCGACAGTCAGATTGTTTCCAGGCAGGAAGGACGCTCGCACGCGGTAAGCAACCTCACTTAAGCGTAGATCGAGTGATGCAGGTTGCACCTGCCCATCAACTGCACGATGGCTCGTGGAAATAAGTGAAGATTCCAGCATTTTCTTAATGGTTTGGCTCGGCAACACGCCAGTCATTTTTTTCCCCAAGATCGGTACCACGCTCGGGCCACGAGACAATTCAGTGGTTTTTTATGGTCGGGCTAGCAGGACTCGAACCTGCGACCTTCCGTCCCCCAGACGGACGCGCTACCAGGCTGCGCCATAGCCCGACACTGAGGTGTAGATAGCGATTTTGAAGACAGGAGCAAGTGAAAAAGCAACCTTTTTAGCCAATACCGATTTCGTTAAATCGGCCGCAGATCGCTGTGAGCCGTTTTGTGAGTTCGACTGCGCGGAGATGCTTTTTAATAACTACACTGTCACAGTTGGAAAGGTGAATAAGAAAATCTTCCCGCACGAACTCGATTGAAGCGCGGTCGATTAGATTGGAGTTGGACGAAGTTGAAGCAATCACCTCGGCTTGGACTTCAGGCTCTGCATCCATGCTCTGTTTCGACAAGCGACTGGTAAAGGTTGGAGCCGCATCTTTCGATAGAGAATATTTATTAACATCCTCAAGCTGATCACTTTTTTGGGAGCTTTGAACTGGCTCATCATCTGGATTTGAAAGTGGTGAAGGCGGCTCGGTTGAAACTTCAGGCACGGATCTAGACTGGGTTTTTGATTTGGTGGCGGTTTTGGCGTGCATCATATTTTTTTCTGGCTCCATCTCAGTGATAAATTTGTTGGGTTTAGCGGCGTCTGAGACTTTTAAGTCTACGATCGAGTTGCCCTTCCCATCCAGAGGTGGAGATAATGAAACTACGTATTTTACTCCTTTTTCTCGCAACAATTTTTGCGCGCCTTTGATTGTCATCCGTTCGTCATACAACAATTTTTTGATGCCACCGAGGAGTTGCATATCCTGCGGACGATAGTACCTCCGCCCACCAGCCCGCTTTACAGGTTTGACTTGAGTGAATTTACTTTCCCAAAATCTCAGCACATGAGCCTTCGTATCAAGCCACTCGGCCACTTCGCTGATTGTGCGAAAAGCTTCCCGTGATTTGGCCATATCTATGGTCCTGTCCTAGCGTTTGTTGCCTGCCGCTACCTGATCTTTCATTAAATGTGATGGGCGAAAGGTGAGCACTCGGCGCGGATTTATCGGCACCTCCTGTCCCGTCTTTGGGTTGCGCCCAACGCGTGCCGCTTTGTTGCGAACACTAAAAGTACCGAATGAGGAGATTTTTACTTGCTCGCCTTGCGTGAGTGCATTGGACATGTGAGCAAGCACACTTTCGACGAGCTGCGCTGAGTCATTTCGGGACAGACCAACTTCACGAAAAACAGCTTCGCTTAGGTCCATACGCGTCAGTGTCTTTCCGCTCATTTTCGTTCCCCCATATCCGGTATACCCCGAATGATAGGGGCAAGGGAATTTCCGAGTCAATAACAACGAGTTGGTGGAGGCCGTTTATAAGTGAATAAGTCTCAAAAATGTAGTGAAGATATCATTATTCACCAACGTAAAACGACTGATCCCCAAGCTAGACCGCCGCCAATTGCTTCAGCAACCAGTAAATTTCCATGTTTTATCTGCCCGTTCGAAACCCCCACGGACATGGCCAGTGGAATAGACGCAGCCGATGTGTTGCCATGATCTTGAACTGTGACAATGACTCGATCCATCGGTATACCCATTTTCTTCGCGGTACCCTTTATGATTCTAATATTCGCCTGATGTGGGACTATCCAGTCGACCATGCTATCGTCTAATCCGGCTTTGTCGAGTGCGGCGTGTGCCGTAGAGGTCAACTTCTCCACGGCTTGGCGAAAAAGGGCATTGCCTTGCATACGTAGCTTTCCGGCAACGCCAGAAGTGGATACGCCTCCATCCACATAAAGCATATCGAGGAATCGTCCGTCGGAGTTCAAGTCACTAGATAATACGCCGCGGTCTGAAACTTCTCCAGTGCCTTGCTGGCCTTCAAGAACAAGAGCACCAGCGCCATCACCAAAAAGGACGCATGTGGCCCGGTCGGTCCAATCTAGGATTCTGCTAAATGTCTCAGCACCTATCACCAGCACTCGATTGGCTTGACCCGATATGATCAGTGCGTTTGCATTTGTAAGTGCAAAAATAAAGCCGGCGCAGACAGCTTGAACGTCAAAGCCAAAGCCCGTTGCCATACCAATCTTGCTTTGGACCATGGTGGCAACAGATGGAAACGTTAGGTCCGGAGTAGATGTTGCAACGATCAACGCGTCAATATCGTCGGGTTTCAGGCCGGCATTTTCCAGAGCGGCAAGAGCCGCTGCGGCAGCTAAATCTGACGTTGTTTCACCATCTGCTGCAAAGTGGCGACGTTCGATACCTGAACGGGATTGAATCCATTGATCCGTGGTGTCGAGTGACTTTTCGAACTCCGCATTGGGTACGACCCGTTTCGGCAAGTAGTGGCCTACGCCCATCACTACGGCGCGTGTAGTCATATCAATGCCTTATTAGTTGTCTGGGTCGGATGTCTCAGGCACATCTTGCGGCAGAGAGACGGCGGATGCAACCCGCGCGGCAAGCTTTTGCGAAAAGCCTGAGTGAGCCAGCTTAAATGCCAGTTTCACTGCTGCAGATACGCCTGTGGCATCAGAGCTACCATGAGATTTAACGACTGTGCCGTTTAAGCCTAGAAAAACTCCACCGTTAACACGTCGCGGATCAATACGCTTGTTAAGGCGGTTTAACGACGTGTAAGCAAGGATCGCGGCCAATCGCGAAAGTGGTGAAAATTTAAAAGCTTCGCGCAGCAACCTTCCGATCAAACTCGCAATGCCTTCTCCAGTTTTGAGTGCGACATTGCCGGTGAAACCATCGGTGACGATAACGTCCGCCACGTTTCCAGGCAAATCTCGACCCTCAACGAACCCTACAAAATCAAAACTTGCAGCTTCAGCATTTTCATTGATCAGATCGTATGCCAGTTTAAGTTCTGGGCGGCCTTTGTGCTCTTCAGTCCCAACGTTTAGTAAACCGACTCGCGGCCTGTTTAACTCCATGCCATTTCGCGCGTACGAGGCCCCCATGAGAGCGTACTGAAGAAGATCGTTTTCATCTGCACGAATATCTGCTCCTGCATCCAACATTATGTTGAAGCCTTGAGAGCTAGTCGACGGCCATGAAATGGCGATAGCTGGACGGTTTACGCCGGGAAGTTTGCGCAGACGCACTACCGACAGCATCATCAACGCGCCGGTGTTGCCACAAGATACGCAAACATCTGCCTCACCATTTCGCACCGAGTCTATCGCAGACCACATCGATGTGCCCTTACCACTGCGCACCACCTGGTTGGGTTTGTCTTCCATCGACACGACATCAGGCGCATGCCGGATCTCAACCCGGCCAACTAATGGCTTTCTACGCGCCACAAGCTTTTCTAACTGCGGTTTATTCCCGTGAAGGATAAACCCGATGTAGGGGTTTTTCTTGGCAGAATGTGAGATGCCCGCGATCACAGCGGTTGGTCCACGATCTCCACCCATAGCGTCAACAGATACGATTGTACGCCCGGTGCTGGGGGTTTCTTTGGATATCAGATTGGACATGCTGACGCAAATCCCAAGTGATTATGCTGCGTCTTCGTCCAGATCGAGTTCTTCGACCATCGCGATGACTTCACGGTCGTCGTATTGGCCGCACGAAGCACAGACGTGATGAGGACGTTTCAGTTCGCCACAATTCGAACATTCGTTGGGATTTGCGGCAACGAGAGAGTCATGTGCGCGGCGGTTATTGCGGCGTGATTTTGATACTTTGTTTTGCTGGACAGCCATTGTCGCAACCTTCGATTTCTGGGGCTTTATGCCGATGCATTTTACCCGTTTTACTTAGCGTCCCGAGCCATTACGCTGTTAGCTTGGCCGAGTCCAACTCTAAATTTCTGTAGGCCTGAACAAATACTGCGAAATTCACTCGACGCAAGCCCCTATTTTTCGCTTTCTTGTTCGAGTTTGTCACGCAGGGTGGCAAGTCTGGCAAATGGACGTGTATCTTCATCAGTCATGGCCTGCTTTCCGGGTTCCGAAAAGACGCTTTCCGCGAGTTTTGCATTATTGACGCGCGGATAAATTGGAAGGTTCAATGCGAGTGTCTCGTGAAGAACTAATCCAATATCGATGTGACTGCCCAAAAGATCTGCATTATCGTCTTCTGGCATCTCTATTTCTTCTAACGTCTCACCAACCTCAGGCATTACCAAGAGAAAGCGACGTACTACGTTTGTTTCTATGCGTGTGGTGACAGGGTCAAGCGTGACGATGCAAGGTTGGACGACCGTCGCACCTAGACGCGCCTCAAGAGTCCAGTCTGAGTGGCCGCTAGCACGCAGTTCTCCAGAGAAGGACAACTTGCGGAGTTCTAGAAGGTCCAAGTGATCGACCAAAGCTGTTATGATTGCTGGGGCAGGGCTAAGTTCGAAATGTGTTGGACGATTTTGCGGCAAATCTGCTACACGGTAAATGTTGTTGTTGTTGTTGATGTTGTTGGTCATCGGCCGTGGCTTCCATCATTGAACCGAAGGCGTTCCTTCTGTAATTGGGATAAAAGGCGTTTAACGCCAAGGCAAGAGGTTAGGCATGTCAAATCGTAGTAAAGCGTTTAAATTGACAATATTCAGTGCCGCAGCGGTATTGTTTATGTCTTGCACGACTCAATACCGAAATCACGGATATGTGCCAACAACGGAGGAGCTGGAAGAAATTTCACTTGGTGTAGACACGCGTGATGCTATTGCCGAGACCATTGGATCACCTTCCGCAGGAGGCGTTTTGAAAGATGGTGACTATTACTACGTACGGACTCGAATACGCCATTACGGCGCTCGCGAACCTAAAGTCGTTGAGCGTCAGATAGTGGCTATCAATTTTGATAAAAATGGCATCGCCCGCAATGTGGTCCAGTATGCGCTGGAAGATGGCAAAGCGGTTCCTTTAGTGCGCAGGGTCACAGATAATGGATTGGGTGATATAAGCTTCCTGCAGCAGCTTGCAGGCAATATCGGTAATTTTGACGCCTCAACTTTCAGCGGTGGAGGCCCTTTGTAAATCCTTACGGTCGGTAATTATCCGCACGATAGGCGCGGCGCTCGATGTGTTAGAGGCAAAGCCGAAAGTGAATCGTTATGCGCGCACTGACAAAAGGACGGTATTGCGCGCGTGCTGCGGATAATGAATTCGACATCGTGCGATCCCAAAGACTGCGGCATCACGCGTTCTTGAATGGGGACGGGAGTATCGCCGACGTGGACGCGTTTGACTCTCATTGTACGCATATTTTGGTGGAGGATACGGCAACAGGAGCGCTTGTCAGCAGTTTCAGATTAATGATCATAAGCTGTGGTGATGAAATTGATAAAAGTTACTCTGCGCAATATTATGATTTGCGAGCGATGCAGGCACTTGGTGGTCCCTTGTTGGAGGTGGGCCGATTTTGTATTAAACTAGGTCAAAACGATCCAGATATTTTACGTCTCGCTCTAGGAGCAATCACGATATTCGTCGATGAAAATAAAATTAAGATGCTGTTTGGATGTTCGTCTTTTGCGGGAATTAATGGAAACGCCTACATCGACACGTTCTCGATGCTCCGGGACTACTATCTGGCACCAAAGCGCTGGTTACCCGAAGTCAAAGCGTCAAATATCTTCAGTTTCGCAGCGCCGCTGAAGCGAAAGCCTAACCCGCAACTTGGAAAACAGCATATGCCACCACTGTTACGCACTTATCTTCTTATGGGAGGGCGAGTTAGTGACCACGCAGTGGTGGACGAGGAAATGAACACTATGCATGTATTTACCGGTCTTGAAGTTTGTGCCATTCCCACTGTACGGAAGCAATTATTGCGGGCTATTAGGGTATGAGATAATTGGACGAAGTCCAGCAGTTAATCTAGATTGCCAGCCCGCGAAGGTTGACGAGCAACGTAGGCAAGGTTAGCCCGTTAATCATGGCACGTACACCCCTTCTGCAAATGAGTGATGTCTCCCTCACCTTCGGTGGGGAGCCAATTTTTGATGATCTCGGTCTTGTGGTACATCCTGGCGATCGTGTAGCGCTAGTGGGCCGTAATGGATCAGGTAAATCCACGCTCATGAAAGCAATTGCCGGTTTAATTGAAGTCGACCGAGGTGGCATAGTAGTTCCAGTTGGAACCAGCATAGGCTACATGGATCAAGATCCTGATATGTCGCGCTTTTTAACACTGGGAGACTTTGCATCTGCCTCACTTGATCCGGGAGAGATGTACAAAGTGGAGCGTGCGGGCGAGGGGCTTAAATTTGACCCTAACCGTCCAGTTCGTACTGCATCTGGAGGTGAGCGGCGGCGCGCAGCGTTGGCCCGTTTGATGGCTGAAGCACCAGACCTGATGCTGCTGGACGAGCCCACTAACCATCTTGACATAGAGGCGATCCGCTGGCTCGAGGAGGAATTACGCTCTACACGTGCGGGTTTTGTTCTAATTAGCCACGATAGGGCATTTTTGAGGACTCTAACGCGAGCGACGCTTTGGATCGACAGGGGAACAGTGCGGCGACAAGAAAAGGGCTTTGGAGAATTCGAGGCGTGGCGAGATAAAATTTGGGAAGAGGAAGACATCGCGCGCCACAAAATGGATCGAAAGATAAAAGCCGAGGCTCGTTGGGCGGTCGAAGGTATAAGTGCACGTCGAAAAAGGAACATGGGTCGGGTGCGCGCCTTACAAGAACTGCGCTCTGAGCGGGCTGGATTAACGAGCAGATTGGGTGCAGCAGCATTAGCTTTAGGTTCAGGTCCAAAATCCGGAAAAAAAGTGATATTTGCCAATAATGTGCTCAAAAAATTCGATGAGAAGGTTATTGTGCAAAACCTTTCTTTGACCATTCAGCGTGGTGACCGTGTCGCGTTTGTTGGTCCAAATGGTGTGGGTAAAACTACTGTGATTAAACTGCTAATGGGCGAGTTGTTGCCGGACGAAGGGACGGTAACAGTGGGAACTAATTTATTGTCAGCGGTTTTTGATCAAACGCGCAGCAAACTAGATCCAGAGATGAGCCTATGGGACAACTTGACAGGCGATCCTGAAATGCATGTTTCAGGAAAAGCAGATCAGGTGATGGTTCGGGGTATGCCCCGCCATGTAATTGGATATTTGAAGGAATTCTTATTTGATGAGCGGCGCGCGCGTGCCCCTGTGCGATCATTGTCCGGCGGGGAAAAAGCTCGGTTGTTACTGGCAAAGCTGATGGCGAAAGAAAGCAACCTTTTGGTGCTTGATGAACCGACCAATGATCTGGACGTGGAAACGTTAGATCTTCTTCAGGAACTGCTGGATGGTTACGTTGGTACGGTATTGCTTGTAAGCCATGATCGGGACTTTTTGGACAGAGTTGCTACAACAACGGTCGCTATGGAGGGTGATGGTCGGGCGATTGTGTATGCGGGAGGCTGGACGGATTATCAAGCGCAGCGCATGGATGACATACCCAAAAAAACTGAAAAGACGAAAGCTAGGATAGCTAAGGTAAAGCAGGGAAAAGAGCCGCTCGTTGGTTTAAGTTTTGTCGAAAAGCATCGGCTTGAAGAATTGCCTGCTGTTATTGATCAGCTGAGCGCTGAGATAGCCAAGTTGGAAGTATTTATGGCGGATCCTAACCTTTTTACAGATGAACCCATAAAATTTCAGAAAGCCACTGAGGCGATGCTGGAAAGACAAAAAATGCTTGCAGCGGCAGAAGATGAGTGGCTGTTGCTAGAGGAGAAAGCGAGTGAGTGATCAACGCAAGGCGAGAATGGTGTCGTATTCTGACGCTGGCTATGCCAGCTTCGTGTATGGCAGCCAGAGATTTTTTTAATTGTGCTAAAATTTCCCATATTTAGGGTAATCCGCTGCCAGCAAGATCGCGTTTTTTATTCAGGAATTATTCAATGTCTAACACGGGCATCACTAAGATGATTTTCGATCACATAGAAATATTTTAACAACAGATACAGATCTAACGATTTTTTTCTTGATGCAGCCCGGCGCGTTTAAAAATTTACCCTTAATAGTTGAACGCGATTTTACTTTGATTAGAGGGTCCGAAGTAGAGAAAAAAACCCTTTTCTGGAGCTTCTCATGCTTTAGTTTTCACCGCAAAGCAGCATCCGTTTACTGCATACGCAGTGCGCCATCGATTCTGATGACTTCACCGTTTAAGTAACCATTTTCGACAATAAATGCGGCCAGACGCGCATATTCATCTGGATATCCGAGTCGTTTGGGACATGTGACATCGTTTGCGAGTTGTTCCTGAACCTCTTGTGGTAGGCTTTGCAGCATGGGCGTTAGAAATATGCCGGGTGCAATTGCCATAACGCGTATGCCAGAGCGCGCAAGGTCGCGGGCCATCGGGAGTGATAGACCAACGATACCACCTTTTGACGCGGCATAGGCAGCTTGACCGCGCTGCCCATCCATAGCGGCGACAGAGGCGGTATTAATTATAACGCCGCGCGCGCCATCTTCCTCTGGATCGTTTCTGCTCATAACTTCGGCGGCGAGGCGGGCGACGTTGAACGAACCGACTAAATTAACGTCGACTGTTTTTTGAAATGTGTGCAGAGGATGGGGTCCATTTTTACCAATTGTGGTTGCTGCGGGCGCGATACCCGCGCAGTTTACCGTTGCAGTGATCTTTCCCATGGAGGCGCAGGCAGCGCTAATACTTTTCTTTACAGAGACTTCATCGATAACGTTTGTTTTATGGAATGTGCACTTTAATTCTTCTGCGAGAACTGTACCAGAATCTTCATTCAAATCAAACAGAGCCACTTTGGCACCGTGGTTCACGAAATATCTGGCGGTTGCTGCGCCAAGTCCCGACGCTCCGCCGGTAATCACAGCGCGGGTCGTGTCAAGTTTCATGGTGTCCCCCTAGTGGTCTTTAACTGAACGCACGTTCAAATAACCGACAAGTTGTAGGCCTGTCCACCCTGCAAAAATGTAAAAATATGGTTGCATCACTGCCGCGATGTGTCCATTAAAATATGTCAAGCAACGGAAAGATTGATCAACTTAGTTACAGAATTCGTAAAAAAACGTAAAGCTTTGGACAATGCGACCTAAGAGTGTCAACGCTTGGGGCACTCATTAAAGTCTAAGCCTAATTATGGAGTGGCGTTTTTTACCGGCACTGAGTTTGATTGGTTTTTTCAGCGCGGTCGCATCGATCATCAAGCTTGGGTTAGTCAGTGGCTCATCATCAATTTTTGCCCCGTTGTCCGCTATCAGCCGTTTGGCTTCTTTGCCTGATTTTGCCAGCCCAGATTTTACGATTAACTGCACGATTGACACTGGCAGGTCATCCTCGCTCAGATGTAAGGAGGGCAGATCGCTACCAATCCCACCTTTTTCGAACACTTCGTGTGCGGTGGCTTCGGCCGCCTCAGCGGCTTTTGCGCCGTGGCAGAGCGTTGTGACTGCATTCGCAAGCTCCACCTTAGCGGCATTTATTTCGGATCCTCCCAGTTCACCCATCCGGTTGCATTCCCCGATTGGAATTTCTGTGTACAGACGCAGGAAGCGACCAACGTCTGCGTCGCTAGTGTTTCGCCAAAACTGCCAAAATTCGTAGGGTGAACGCATGCTGGCGTTGAGCCAAACGGCACCATCCGCAGATTTTCCCATTTTTTTGCCGTCTGATGTGGTCAGCAGTGGTGAAGTCAAACCGTAAACATGGGCATCATCTACTCGACGTGACAGGTCTATTCCGTTCACAATATTGCCCCACTGATCGGATCCACCAAACTGTATGATGCATCCATACCGCCGATTTAACTCAAGAAAGTCGTATGCCTGTAAAATCATGTAGTTGAATTCAAGGAATGAAAGCGATTGCTCTCGATCTAGTCGAGATTTTACCGACTCAAAGCTAAGCATACGATTAACTGAAAAATGGCGCCCAATATCTCTCAGGAATTCGAGGTAGTTTAGACCATCGAGCCATTCATCGTTGTTCAGCATCAGTGCGTCGGTTGGCGCGTCACCATACGTCAGATATTTTGAAAAAACCTTTTTTATCCCCGCAATATTTTCATCAATTTGCACTGGTGTAAGCAGTGGCCTCTCGTCGGCCCGGAAGGACGGATCACCGACCTTGGTGGTCCCTCCGCCCATAAGTGTTATGGGTTGATGACCGGTCTTCTGCAGCCAACGCAGCATCATGATCTGAATAAGGCTTCCAACATGCAAAGATCTCGCTGTAGCGTCAAAACCGATATAGCCGGAGACGCATCCGTTGGTCAGAGCAGCATCAAGCCCCTCATAGTTCGTGCAGTCTGCGACAAAGCCGCGTTCAAGCATTACCGCGAGAAAATCTGATTTGGGCTGGTAGGTCATGGTATCTGTCCAGTAGTATATTCGTAGCCGTGTATAAATGCCTAAGAGCAGAAGGAAAAGGCCATGTTGAAGGCTGGACGTGCAGGTAAGGTGTTTCAAGTACTGGGAGCGATGTCAGGGACTTCGCTTGATGGAGTGGATGCGGCGGTTATTAAAACAGATGGCGTTGAACTACACGAATTTGGACCATCAAAGTTCCGTGCCTACTCAACTGCAGAACAGGCAAAGATAAAGAGAGCACTAGGCCAGTGGAGCGGACTTGAGGCAGAGTTGGCAGCGCATACGGTGAACGATGCGCATATTAAATTGTTAACCAATTTTGATGATATAGATCTTGTGGGTTTTCATGGCCAAACTCTGGCGCATGAACCTCGTGGGCGAGGTACATTTCAGGTTGGTGATGGACAGGCATTGGCTGAGGCCCTAAGGGTGCCGGTCGTCTGGGATTTCCGTAGTGCAGATGTCGCGTTGGGCGGTGAAGGTGCACCTTTGGCACCATTTTTTCATTTTGCTTGTGCTAAGTGGATAGGTGCAAAAGCACCGCTTGCGTTTCTGAATCTAGGTGGTGTCGGAAACCTAACATGGATCGATCCGTCGAAAGCTGCACCGGAAGACTGCGGTGCCTTGTTGGCATTTGATACTGGCCCAGCTAATGCGCCCCTTAACGATTTTGTACTACAACGCCTGGGTATCGCCTTCGACGATGGTGGGCGTGTCGCAGCACAAGGTGTTGTTGCGGCTGGTGCATTAGAATTATTTCTGAATGAAGCATATTTTAACCGTATCCCACCTAAATCTATGGACCGAAACGAATTTACAGAGATGACCAAATTGGTTTGTGAACTGTCAGATGCCGATGCTGCAGCAACTTTGACAGCAATGTGCGCGGCATCCGTCGTTCAGGGTATGGGGTATTGCCCTGTTCCTCCCGAAAAAGTACTGGCAACAGGTGGTGGTCGTAATAATCCAGTATTAATGCAAATGTTGTCTGTATCTCTGGATTGTCCAATTGCACCGGTTGAAGCTGTGGGACTGGATGGTGATATGTTAGAAGCGCAGGCCTTCGCCTATCTCGCGGCTCGCGTGGCTCTTGGAATGCCGACATCGTCCCCCTCTACAACTGGCGTCAGTGCGCTTGTTGGCGGTGGCACCGTTAGTGAACCTAACCGAAGTTGAGCGATTTAATTCGACGCTGTACGTTCCCGTCTTATCATTGAAGTGGTTCAAATTGCGCTGAGCCCACGCGGCTGTAGGTCAAGTTGAAGAGTTTAGCCTGATCTCAAAACTTAAATAATCGATTAACCGGTGAGTTCGAGAACTTTTGATGATCAGCGTGAAATAAACATTTGAGGGCGCACCATTAACTGGATAATCACCCTTTAATATTTGCAAGAGTTTCATTTCAGAATTAATCTGCCTGCATATTCGGCAGTATCACCTAGTAATTCTTCAATACGGATCAGCTGGTTGTATTTGGCGAGTCGATCCGAACGCGATAAAGAGCCCGTTTTAATTTGACCACAATTCGTAGCCACTGCTAAATCGGCAATTGTGCTATCTTCTGTTTCGCCTGAGCGGTGGCTCATCACGTTGGTATAGCGAGCGCGATGAGCCATTTCGACAGCGTCCAAGGTTTCGGTCAGGGTTCCGATTTGATTAACTTTTACCAGCATAGAATTGGCCACGCCCTTTGCTATGCCGTCAGCCAGACGCGCTGGGTTTGTAACAAAAAGGTCGTCTCCGACCAGCTGTACTCGGTCGCCGATAAGCTCAGTCAGCATCCTCCAACCTTGCCAGTCGTCCTCATCCATACCGTCCTCGATTGAGATAATCGGATAATCGGCGCAGAGGTCAGCTAGGTATTTGGCGTTTTCCTCTGAAGTAAGCGATTTACCTTCACCCTTCATTTCGTATTTTCCGTCCTTGTAATATTCGGACGACGCGCAATCTAACGCGAGGTACATGTCTTCTCCAAGTTTATATCCTGCACTTTCGACGGCTGTTTGAATGAAGTCTAGTGCTATGCGGGTACTTGCTAGGTTTGGCGCAAAGCCTCCCTCGTCACCAATTCCTGTATTATGCCCGGCAGCAGAAAGCTCTTTTTTCAAGGTGTGAAATACCTCAGATCCCATCCTGATGGCTTCACGGATGTTGCTGGCTGATACTGGCATAATCATAAATTCTTGAATGTCGATCGGGTTGTCGGCGTGTTCACCGCCGTTGATGATATTCATCATTGGAACTGGCAGCATTCTTGCCGAAGTACCTCCAATGTAACGAAATAACGGTTGTGCGGTAAAGTCTGCTCCCGCTTTGGCGACCGCAAGTGAAACCCCAAGAATAGCGTTTGCGCCAAGTCGAGCCTTATTTGGTGTGCCATCCAATTCTATCATTGCCCCGTCAATGGCAACTTGCTCGGTAACGTCCATACCTAATAATAGCTCAGCTATTTCCCCGTTCACAGCTGCAACCGCTTCGAGAACACCTTTGCCCAAATATCTGCCTTTGTCGCCATCACGCTTTTCAACAGCTTCATGGGCGCCAGTTGAGGCGCCAGAGGGAACCGCAGCGCGACCCATTGTGCCATCCTCTAAAATGACGTCGACCTCGACAGTAGGATTGCCTCGGCTGTCGAGAATTTCGCGGGCGTGAATGTCGATTATTGTACTCATGAGAGATCCTTAGAAGATCGAAAAAATTATGAGCTGAGCTATAGCAGCTATTGGTAAAAGTAAACTGTTGATGATAGCGCTAACTCAACAGAGCAAATAATTTTTGTCGAGAAACATGGAGTCAAAGTAACTACCTTCGCAGGGTACTCTGTATCTGATGCTAAGCGTGGTTGATGTACTTACGTTCACTCAAAAACGTTAAGAATCCAGATCCTTCGATTAGCTTGGCTCCTGTTATCCTGAAAAGATTTGGCTGCTGATGTAACACAAGAACAACGCCAACAGGCATCAAAGGAAAAACCCTAAAATGATATCAGATTAGAGCAGATGGCTGTGTCAATTCGACGGGTAATCATATCACGCATGGCGATGTGTGAGACAGCACCAAAAACGAGAAGTGTGTTGGTGTCAGATGTATCCTGTCGCGGTTTGATAATTATCAAAACACCGGTTAACCCGACGATAATGGCACATCAACGATGCCAGCCAATCTGCTCCTGTAAAAGAGAGCCGCTCCGACTCTAGTCTCAAGTGGTTGTGTTTGAAAAACTGCTGCGATTACCGACAGGTCAACCTTGGCCCAAGCTGAAACAAAGAAAATCGCTGCCACTCTATAGGACGCGGTTCGGATTAGCACCATCGATCGCCAAGCAGTAGATGCAAAAATATCTTGCGAGAGCAAAGCCAAGCATCGCGATGATGACGATTTAAATCCCTAGCAGATTGTTCGTCAATTAAAACTCTGGGAATGCGGGATAGAAAATAGCTCACCGCGTTAATTACCATTTACTTTCAAATAGCACAGACAAAGATTATCGGTGATGCGCAACTTGGTTGTGTGTTATGTGCATTTAACTGACCGTTGGGCTATCAGAGAGGACGTATCTTAAGACGGGTGATGCGATTATCTTTACGAGCGATAACTTCGAACCGAAAACCGTGAAACGAAAAGACCTGCCCAACTGTTGGGATCATTTGCGCCTCGTGAATAACTAATCCAGCGACTGTGATGGCCTCTTCGTCTGGTAGGCTCCAATCGGTCGCTCGATTGAGATCTCGGATGGTCATCGCACCCTCTATCAAGAATTGACCATCATCAGATTGACCGATTGGATGTTCAGCGTCAGGGTCAAATTCGTCGGTTATTTCACCAACAATTTCCTCGAGAATGTCTTCGAGGGTGATCAGGCCTTGCAGGGAGCCGTATTCATCTACGACCAGTGCAAAGTGCGACCTGCGGCGTAGGAACTGACGCATCTGATCGTCAAGAGATGTCGTTTCAGGAACGAAGTATGGCTCACTCAATACTGAAAGAATATCAAAGCCTTTTAACGCCATGCTGTTTTGATCATTACCGGTGATGTGGCGGTGCATTGAGCGGGAAAGATCCCTCGCGTGAATTACACCAATTATGTTTTCAGGATCATCCTTAAATACAGGTAGACGGGTGTGATTGCTCTCAAGACATTGGGCTAGAACGTCGGTCGGATCACTACCGGCGTCGATCATTTCAATGCCAGAACGATGAAGCATGATCTCCTCTACCACGCGATCTGAGAGATCGAGTGCTCCAAGAATTCGATCACGATCCTCCTTTTCCACGATCCCCTCTGAATGACCCAGTTGAATGGCACCAGCGATTTCCTCGCGTACGGCAAGAATATTGCCATCGGGATCAGTCTTGACGCCAAAGATGCTGAGAACACTGCGAACAAGAAGCCGGACCGCCGCCACGATTGGAGCAAACACCTTTACGACGAGACCGATTATCCCGGCAACGCGTGCAGCGGCAATTTCTGGTGCTGTTATGGCGTATGTCTTTGGCAGGACCTCTGCAAAAATTAATATCAGTAATGTCATCACTAAAGTGGCCATGGCGACACCGCTTTCGCCAAAGGCGTTGGTAAATAGGGCTGTCGCTAAAGAAGTCGCTAAAATGTTAACCAAATTGTTTCCAAGTAGGACAGAACCGATCAAGCGCTCGTTGTCTTCGGTAACGTTGAGTGCGTGGCGAGCGCCTCGGTTGCCTTTATCAGCCTGTGCACGCAGCTTTCCGCGCGACGCAGCCGTCAAGGCAGTTTCGCTCCCGGAAAAAAATGCGGACAGCACCAGAAGTGCCACGATGGCAATAGCTGTAATCCAAAATGCGCTATCCAGCGCGATCAATGGGGCTTCCATACCTCAATCCTTATGTTTGAAGGCGTTATGGGGGCAGGACACAGCGCATTCAAGTGCGCTGCATTAAGAAGGTGCAGATTCAGGAAAGTTGATGCGGACTTGCATACTGCAAAAACTTTTTGGTGTCGGGACTAACTAAAAGTGTTCAAACGCGTTTGTTTGACAGTGGATGTTTTTCGAAAACTAATTCACGCAGACGTTCATCAAGAACGTGAGTATAAATTTCTGTTGTGGCCACATCGGCATGCCCAAGCAAAGTTTGGATCGCGCGCAGATCGGCACCATTGGCCAGCAAATGAGTTGCGAACGCATGGCGAAGAGTGTGTGGAGAGACTTTGGAGGGTTCGACTCCACCCGATACCGCCAGTTCCTTAATCAGCATGTAAAAGCGATTTCGCGTTAGATGCCCTGATTTGCTACGAGATGGAAAAAGATACTTTGACGGGGGATCGCCTTTGGCTTGATCTTTACTCTCCGCAGCATCCCGGCTTTCAAGCCATATGGCGAGCGCCATTCGGGCGGGTGGCGACAGTGGCACCATACGTTCTTTAGAGCCTTTTCCAATGACAAGGAGCATTTGCGGATTACCTCGTGCCGAGGACACAGGTAGGCCAACCAACTCTGTCACACGCATGCCCGTTGCATACAACAGTTCCATCAGACAGTTGTTTCTCAACCGATCCGCCTCCGTGCGCCCGGTTGTCCTAGCCGCAGAGAGTAGGCGGTCAACCTCAACTACTTCCAGCGTTTTTGGGAGCCTCTTGGGCTGTCTAGGTCCCTTGATTCGAATCGACGGATCTTCGGTGAGCCAACCCTCCTCAAAGGCAAATCGATAGAGCTGCTTAATTGCAGAAAGGCGGCGTGCTCGCGTCGATGTGGCCAACCCTTCTGTATCGCAATCGACAAGGTAGTCTTCTATGTTTACGCGTTTTATAGTTTCAAAATTTATAGCTTTTGTGGTTGCCCAGCGAGAGAAAGAATTCAAATCCCGAGCGTAGGCCATTTGAGTATTTTTTGCAGCGCCCAGTTCGGCGACTTTGGCTTCCAGAAACGTTGATATCCAGTGATCGTTGTTCATTCAACTCAACCGCGAGTGTCCAGTAAAACAACCTGCAAAGCAGCACGGCGAGCAGTATCTTCCAAGCCAACCGCACGCAATGTTGCAAGTGCTGCTGTGAGAACGCCGAGATCACCTACGGCGCCATCATCCATCATTAACATCGCGCGTAAAATTACCTCGCCTAATTGCCCGCGAGCTAGCATCGTAGACAGATCTTGTGGTACACCTGCGCCATGCCAGGCGTCTGAAATCGCGCGCTGCACTGGATCCTGAGGCGATTGTGGTGGCATGCCTAAGGCCAAGCCAGCCAAGAAATCTCGAGGACCGGCATAAGCGGCACGTTCATATTCAGTTGAAAGAAGTGAGATATCGCGGGCCACACGTGCTGTCACACCCTGAAGTGGAAGTTGTAACAGTTGGCTGCCAAACAAACGAGCAAAGGGCACTTCTAAATTCACTTCTTGCATGGCTGACCAAGCCGCTGGCAGGGTTTTCGCTACAGCGTTGAGATCACTTACTGCGATTGCATTTTCAAAGGCCTGTAATGCAGCCACTCTATCCCAAATCATGCCAGAGGCTGCGGGTGTTCGCTCGGTATAAATGCCGAGAAGACGATTTTCGTGTAAAGCCGAAGTCCTGGCCAAACGCTCTGCCGCTTCCAACTGAGCTTTCCAACCCGCTGTTTCACGCAAGTCGGAATGCGCAAAGCAACGCGGCAACGCGGTTGTGGTTTGCCCTTCTCCAATTGCCTCGTAGAGCCTAAACTTTAATGGTGACGGCTCTCTAACTGCGACCAAAAGAGGTTCGCCCTCAAAAAGGTCGGGATCCAAGAACCGCAAAAGAAGCGCATCCATTTCCTCGCTAATAAGACTCAATGCTTTCGCGGTATCCAGCGTAAGTGCTGCTGCTCGCCAATCACCTGAACGTGCTGTGCAAAAAATCCGTGCGCCGTAACTAGGGGCTAGATGAGGGGCAGTTGTCAGATTTTCGCATGCCTGATCTTCCCGTCCCATCAACAACGATACGTCGAACCAACGTAAAAAGAGGTTTGGTGTATTTGGTCCGGCCCGCTCCAATAATGCGGCTGCCTGCTCAAGGGCTCCCATCTCGATAAGCTTGTCCACCCTCGCCAGCAGAAACTCATTTGCAGTGCCAGCGTCCAATGGAGAATTAGCCTCGGCGAGCAACAAAGTGTACAGAAGGGCCTGCATGGCGGGCAAAACCTCTGAACGCTGCTGTGCGACGAGGTCGGATAAGCGAGATGCATTGGATTGTGCCCAAAGTGTTGAAGGAAGGCCGGTGACTGACCTTGGAAGAAGTCCAACCGAGTCGCGTCCCTCAGTATCGAGCTGAGTAACATTGATGGTAGGTGTATAAATGCTGGCGCTTACTGGTGGCTCCTCAACTGGCAGCCCCATATCCAGCGTAACTGTCGGGGTTGGGTTCAACCATTCGATTGCCGACAATGGCGCAACTTGCGCGAAAAGCGAGTTGGCATAGACCAATGGGCCAGATATTGCGGCTAGGAAAGTTCTATGATCCATGTAATTCCACTGGAATACGTCGTTCGCTTTGAGGTGCCGAAAAATCGGCTCCAAACATTTGGCCAGCGTAAGCGTAGATCACAAGGCCGATTAGGGCCAGCAGGATCAATAGAATTATTGCCCGGATGAGTTTGCCCATGTTTCCTCTTGTTTTTACTGCCTGCTTTTTCCCCACTTATAACTGGCCTTTCTCGCAATATCACGTCATTCAATGCCGGCAGACGTATTTTTTTCGGCGAGTCTCAGCCGATATGGTCAGAATAGTGGGCATTTCATGAGCTATAATTTAAAAAAAACGGTTGTGCTTGTTGGTATGATGGGAGCTGGGAAGACGGCAGTGGGCCGAGTGTTGGCAAGCAAATTAAATGTCCCGTTTCTCGACTCGGATGCTGCGATTGAAACGGCCGCTAATATGAGCATCGCTGAAATCTTTGAGCGCGACGGCGAGCTTTTTTTTCGGGGAAAGGAAAGTCAGGTGATCGAACGTCTGTTGGAAAGTGAGCAATGTATTTTGTCGACGGGTGGCGGTGCATATCTGGCGGAAAATAATCGTAAGATGATTTCGGATAAGGGGATTGCGGTCTGGCTTAATGCTGATATCGATCTCTTGTGGAACAGAGTAAAAAATAAAGACACGCGGCCATTGCTGCGTACGCCGGAGCCTCGCAAAACGCTTGAAGATATTTTTTCGAAACGCGTCCCATTTTATCGACTTGCCGATTTGCCTGTCAAAACCAAAGCAGGATTTTCGATAGAACAGACTGCTGGAAAAGTTATTAATGCGCTAAAAACCCGTTTGGATGTACTTGAGGAGACGGCGCCATGATGGAAACCGTTAGTGTAGAGTTGAGTGCAAGGGCCTATGACATTCACATAGGCACAGGGCTGTTGGCGCGGGCGGGAGAATTGATTGGTCCATTGCTTAAACGCAACCGCGTTTGTGTAGTCACGGATGAAAACGTGGCCGCTCTTCATCTGAAAAGCTTACAGGCTGGACTTGCGGCAGATGGTATCACATGCACGGAGTTGATTTTGCCAGCGGGAGAATCGACCAAGAGTTGGTCTTATTTTGAACGTACGGTCGAATGGTTGCTCACGGAAAAAGTGGAACGACGTGATCTGGTAATCGCACTTGGTGGTGGTGTTATCGGCGATTTGACAGGGTTTGCAGCTGCGGTGCTGCGCCGAGGTGTCGGGGTAGTGCAGGTTCCAACATCCTTGCTGGCGCAGGTTGACAGTTCGGTGGGTGGTAAAACTGGGATTAATGCTCCTCACGGAAAGAATTTGATTGGTGCGTTCCATCAGCCATTAATGGTCCTAGCTGATATCGATGTGCTTGCGACCATGACCTCTCGTGACTTCCTGGCGGGATACGGCGAAGTGGTGAAATATGGATTGCTCGGTGATGCAGTTTTTTTTGATTGGTTGGAGGGGCAAGGTCCGGCGATTGCTGCTGGAGACGTAGCAGCGCGGATCGCTGCGGTTAAGCGCTCATGCGAAATGAAGGTTGCGATTGTGGAGCGCGATGAAACTGAACAAGGCGACCGAGCGCTCTTAAATTTGGGCCATACCTTTTGTCATGCACTAGAGGCGGCCACGGGGTTTGGTGATCGTCTGTTGCATGGTGAGGGCGTGGCGGTAGGGTGTGCTTTGGCTTTTGAACTGAGCCACAAGTTGTCGCTGTGCTCACAGGAAGACCCCAGTCGTGTGCGCCAACACTTATCAAACATGGGAATGAAAGTTGATTTGGGGGACATTCCTGGTGATTTACCCGACGCAGGTGCATTGTTAGGGCTGATGGAGCAGGACAAGAAGGTAATTAATGGCCAGCTACGATTTATTCTGGCCCGTGGTATTGGGGAGTCCTTTGTCTCAGCTGATGTACCGCGAGATGCCGTCCATAGTGTCCTTTGCGAGGCGCTGGCTCGCCGATAACCTTTATCGCGTAGAAGCGCTACGCAACAAACGTAGGCAGACACGTACCGCGGCAGACATGTCTTGAACGCTGATCCATTCAAGTGGGCCGTGGATTTCCTGCATTCCGGTAAACAGATTAGGACAGGGCACACCAAGCTCGGTCAGGCGAGAACCATCCGTTCCACCACGAATTTTCCCAGTTGACGCCGTGATACCTTCCTCTTCACATGCCTGCATCGCCAGTTCTACAGGAGTCATGTCATCCTCAAGCCAGTAGCGCATGTTACGGTATTGTGCGGATATCTTGCAGCTGACCCTGGCGCCTGGGAAATCTGTCTGCGCCTGTTGGCACGCCTGGATCAAACCAGCGCAGCGTTTGTCCAGCCCGTCTACTTCGAAATCCCGCAGGATAAAACGTAACTCGGCTTCGGCTGAACTCCCCTGCATGCTGTAGCAATGGGTAAAGCCTTCATTGCCCGAGGTGGTTTCTGGCGTCTGCCCGTCAACGTCAAGCAAGGCGATCAACTGGGCAGCAACATGCGCTGCATTGACCAGCTTGTTTTTGGCATATCCCGGATGCGCCGAAACACCGGATACTTTCACGATGGCGCTGTCGGCCGAGAAACTCTCATACTCGATCTGACCAAGGCGAGACCCATCAAGAGTGTATGCAAAATCGACATCAAAATCGGCCGGTAACTGCGGATCTACGCCACGTCCGATTTCCTCATCGGGGGTAAAGGCCAAGCGCAGCTTGCCATGTGACAATCCGGGCGTGCTAAGCAGATATTCAGCGACACTCATGGCGATGGCGATGCCGGATTTGTCATCGGCTCCAAGAAGGGTAAGCCCCGAGGCTGTGACAATATCATCGCTGATTTTGGTGGCAAGGTATGGCGATTTTTCTGCCGACAGCACCAGTTCTGGTGCGTCAGGATAGTGAATGTCGCCACCATCCCAATTGCGATGCACTCGCGGTTTGACATCGGTGGCATGAAACTGTGGGGCGGTGTCTACATGGGCGCAAAGCCCGATACTGGGCGCGGCGGTGTCCGTAGCTGGCACCGTCGCCAAAACTGCGCCATATCCCGTCAGTGTGATATCTGAAGCATGGATGCTCTTCAGTTCGGCCATTAGGTGCCGCTGCATATCCAATTGGCTCGCGGTGCTGGGTTGGCTGAGTGAGCCCTCATCACTCTGGCTGTCGATGGCGCAATAGGAGATGAGGCGCTGCTCAACAGCACGGTCAAAGTTAGGCAAGTCGAACATAGTTTTTGGCTTTCGGATTATAGCGTCTGTCGTGTAAAAAAATCGCTATTTGCGTGCGAGGAAATTTCATATTTTTTTAAGGATAACCTGCCTCCGTCGTGGCATTCTAAACCTATTCATCAATTGATGTTAAGTGATAAAAAAGTATTGAATTGTGGCAATAACCGACCAGAGACACCTGTAAATTCAATTCAATTGTGTCGGCACCTCAGCGAACTGCGGTGCTAAGATTTACAACAACTGGTTTGTCTCTTTTAGAAAGGTATTTCGTCATCAAGGTCGCGCGACGGCACTGATCCGCCCTGACCGCCACCACTTTGACTGTTTTGATCGTAGCCGCCGCTATGACTGCCGCCTTGATCATAACCGACTTGGCCACCGCCATAGTTGTCGCCACCTTCACTACGACCGTCCAGCATGGTGAGCGTCGAATTGTAAGGGCGCAGCACGACCTCAGTCGAGTACTTGTCCTGCCCCGATTGATCCTGCCACTTACGCGTTTCAAGCTGGCCTTCGATGTAAACCTTTGACCCTTTGCGCAGATACTGCTCTGCCACCTTGGCCAGAGGCTCCGAGAAAATAGACACCCTGTGCCATTCGGTGCGATCTTTTCGTTCGCCGCTGTTGCGGTCTTTCCACGTTTCCGATGTGGCGATGCTTAGGTTGCACACTTTGCCGCCATTTTGGAAAGTGCGCACTTCGGGGTCACGACCCAGATTGCCAATGAGGATTACCTTGTTCACTGATCCGGCCATGCGCTCTGTCTCCCTCGGATTCTCTCACTTCCAATTTCCGCCCATCATACACCATTGCAAGCCACCAATGGGAAGTGGTTTCTTTAAGAATGCTGTAGAATTCCAAAAGTGTCCGTAGGGGAAATCAGCTAAGGCCCTGACATACATCATGGTTATACTGGTATAATGTCTTAAAATTGTTATAAACTACAAAAAAACGTAGGTGAGACGAGCACGCTAATGGTTTCGAAGTTGATCGGAGTTGTGGTTGCGGCCACTCTGGTAGCAAGTCCCGGCTTGGCACAAAGTGCTTACTCTAGCAAATCTCAAGCACGACTGTTTAAGAATCAAACGAAGATTCTGGACTCTAGGGCGTCACAGCAATACAAAAATTCGGTTCGGCTGAAGCCGCAGCCAGTATATACCCCCTCAAAATGGGGTAATGGATCCTATCAGGGCAAGTATGATGGTCCCTATCTAGACATGGCGCGTAAGGCTGCCCTTTTGCATGGTGTCCCTGTTGATCTGTTTCTGAAACTGGTGCACCAAGAGTCGAATTGGAATCCAAAAGCAAAGTCTAATAAAGGCGCGCTCGGACTTGCACAACTGATGCCGGAGACCGCTCGTCTCTTACGGGTCGATCCGCTAGATCCTCAGCAAAACCTTGAAGGTGGCGCACGCTATCTTAGTCGGCAATATCGAAAGTTTGGATCGTGGCGACTTGCGCTTGCAGCCTATAACGCTGGACCGGAGGCTGTTGCCAAACATGGCGGTGTGCCGCCTTACAAAGAGACACAAAATTATGTACGAGTTATTATGGGCCTTTAAACAGAAAGTAGTTTTAACATGCTCCTTGGCCTCAATAATAATCATGATGTTACACGTCTTTTAATTTTTGTCAGAACACCAGAGAAATTTTTTAGTTTCTAGGCCAGAGGGTGCTCACGAACTTTTTTGTATCATCGGCCACTCTTCTCCAGTTGCTCATAGTGATCCTCAGTCCTCTGTTTTTGCACGTCAAGTCGACCCTGTTGGTGCCGAGTTGAACGATGACCAGTTTGATCATCGGTGAATCTTCAGGGATAAGCCTGAAAACCGCCGCAGAATGGTGGAGTATAAAAATTGCCTCAAAATCGGGTCGTTTGAGGAAAAGGGCCTATCTCAAAATGTACGGCTATAAAAAGTTGGGTGACAGAAGACGCACCGGGTATGGGTTCTGCACCGTTTATTGAGGCAATCAGGCATTCACACCCCTAAGCCAATTGGTTAGCGTCGCTTAACAAAGAATGTTACCCAATTGGAGCCATGCAACGTAAACCACTCATTTTTTCTTTTGCGGCGACGCTGGCTCTTGGAGTTCTGATCTACCAGGTATCATTTGGCTATTTTGAAGCGGCGGAGCGCAGCAAAGCCAAAGGTAGGCTATCACTTTATCGCAGCTCTGTCGTAGCGGCGCTTGAGCAATATGCGCATTTAACCCAAATTTTGGCACGCGACACATATGTAATCGAAGCCGCAGCAGGAGGTGATACCAACGCGTTGAATGAGCGGCTGTCCGCCTTTTCCACCCAGGCTGGTCTAGACGCAATCTACCTTTTGGATCTGGATGGCTTAACAGTTTCCGCATCAAATTTTGCAAAAACGACGAGTTTTGTTGGGCAAAACTATGCCTTTCGGCCCTATTTTAAATCCGCGCTTAAAGGCGGGCAGGGCCGTTTTTATGCTATAGGGTCAACAACAGGTGTACCTGGTTATTTCATCGCTGATGCAGTGACTGGATCAGACGGGATTTTGATCGGAGTGATTGCGATCAAAAAGAATTTTGACGACCTAGAAACAAGTTGGCGTGAGGGTGGAGAGCAAATTATTTTGACAAGTCAGGACGGTTTGGTTTTGCTGGCGTCTGATCCAAAGTGGCGTTACCGGGCTTTGCGACCCTTGTCAGTTGCAAAAAAGGAGAGCATTCGCGCGGCTCGTCAATTTGGAGGAGCTCCGTTGAAATTGTTGGATTGGCGCACGGATGAGCGAGGCCGAGCTGTAATTGCAGGCGAAGAGCGATTACACTTGGTCGCGGCCGATTTGCCGCATGATTGGCAGCTACATTATTTTGCCAGTGACGATCGTGCCGTTGCGCGAAGCTGGCTTGCAACGGCAGTGGCGGTTTTGGCGGCAGGTTCTCTATTGATAATGTTCCAAGTTCAAAGAGCGCGTCGCATAGGACGTGCGCTGAAACGCTCTGAGCAAGAAGAGGCCCAACTTCGTGAAACCAATGCTAAACTTGCCGAAGAAATCAATGAGCGCAAGATGGCTGAACGGCGGCTGACACGAGCGCAGAATGAACTGGAACGCGCAAGTAGGCTTGTCGCGTTGGGAGAATTGTCCGCGTCCGTGACACATGAACTTGGACAGCCGATTGCTGCTATGCGAAATCACCTTGCGGCGGCAGAAATCTCGCCTCAGGCGCACGCGTCATTGACCGGGCATATCGAAGGGCTTGTGGACAGGATGGAAGGGATCACCCGACAATTGAAATTTTTTGCCTCGCCGCAAAGTGAACCTTTTGAAGTGTTTGATATGCGCGATGGGATGAATGTTGCCATAGAACTTTTGGCACCCAATATTGAAGATGTTAACGCAGAAATTAAATTTGATGAGCCAGTTATGCCAATATGCATTCGGGGCAGTCGCCTTCGTATTGAACAGGTAATGACTAACCTTGCTCGCAATGCGTTAGATGCTGTCGAAGACAGTCTTACGCCCAGATTGATGATCCGTATTGGTCAAACCGAGCATGATGCTTGGTTCGAAATCGAGGACAACGGTCATGGACTGGGGCAGGCGACGCTGAGCGAGATCCAAGAACCTTTTGTAACCACTCGAGCCAGTGGTCGCGGACTTGGTCTTGGTTTGGCCATTTCTGCCAATATAATAAAGGATCATGAGGGTTTGCTAACGGCTGAGAATGCCGTTTCCGGGGGGACTGTTTTTCGGGTGACGATCCCTGTGACATCGCGAGACGAAAGGAAGGGTGAAGAATGACGCAATTGGGCGATTTTAGTATTCTTATCGTGGACGACGATAAGGCGATGCGACGCTCTCTTCTCGAACTATTGCACGCGGCTGGCTGGGCGGCGCAGGCGGTGTCACGCGCTGAAACAGTACTTGAAAAAATGCAGGCGCATGTGCCTGACGTTATTTTGTCTGATGTTCGGATGCCGGGCATGTCTGGCTTGGAGTTGCTTAGTTACCTGCAAGACGTAAAATCCCCCCCGCTCGTTTTGATTTCGGCACACGGAGACATCCCTATGGCCGTCAAGGCGATGCAGGATGGAGCGTATAATTTTGTAGAAAAACCCTATGATCCAAGTCGTTTACTTACAATCTTAACCAATGCAGGTGAACACCACCGTATGCGGCAGAACAACGTGCGCCTAAAAGAGCGTTTGTTTCAGCTGTCCGGTTTAGACAGGGTTTTGCTGGGCACTAGCAAATCAGTAACTGAACTTCGCAACCAGATTTTGGACCTGTCATCCTCATCCGCACCAGTGTTAATTCAGGGCGAAACTGGTACGGGAAAAGAACTGGTCGCGCGAGCTCTGCACGATCTAAGTCCGCGCAGCGGCAGCCCATTTCTAGCACTGAATTGCGCTGCTCTATCAGGAGATGCGTTTGAAGTGGAGATGTTTGGTGTTCACGGACAGTATGATGGCCGCCTAGTCAGGGCATCCGGTGGCACACTTTTTTTGGATGAGGTGGGGTCTTGTCCACCAGAAGTGCAAGCCAAACTTTTGCGGGTAATTGAAGATGGCCAAGTGTTGCCAGTAGGGAGTGCAGAACCGGTTTCAGTGGACTTGCGAATGGTGTCGGCAACTAACGTAGATATTGATGAAGCGGTACAAGAGGGCCAATTGAGACAGGATTTCATGTTCCGTCTGAACACATTCGTTTTGTCGATCCTGCCACTGCGGCAGCGGCGTGACGATCTGATGTTACTATCGTCATTTTTTTTAAACGAATTGGCTTTGGTTTATGAAATCCCAACTCCTACGGTTTCGCATGATGATCTTGCCACTTTGATGGCGCATGACTGGCCGGGCAATGTGCGCGAATTGCGTAACGTGTGTGAAAGACGCATACTGGCTCACCGTCGTGGGATTGGAAATATGGGGGACGCAATCCTCACGGATAAGCATATCGAAGATGTGCCTAATACCCTGCGCGAGGCCGTTGCGGCATTTGAGCGCGAATTGATCGGTAAGGCAATCAAATCGCACGATGGGCGTATGGATACGATTGCCGAAGCGCTAGGTATCGGTCGCCGCACCCTTAATGAAAAAATTGTGAAACTGGGTTTGGACAAAAACGCGTTTCTGTAAACTAAGTTTTACCCTGCGGAAATCCGCAAGGTGCTCTGGTCATGGTGCGCGATTTCTTTCATGTTCATCGCCGCGAGCCTAGCATAACATCGCGGGTAATTTAGACGTGCGCATAAGGGAGGATATCATGCGTAATATTTTCGGAAAATCTGCTATTGCAGCGCTGACACTGACATTTGCCACAGAGGCTGTGGCAACCGAATGGAATGTGTCTCTCTGGGGTAAACGCCGTGCTTTTACTGAACATGTTGAAAAACTAGCTGAGCTTGTCAGTAAAAAAACAGGGGGAGATTTCACCCTGAATATCAGCTATGGTGGACTGAGTAAAAACCGTGAAAACCTTGATGGTATTTCGATCGGTGCCTTTGAGATGGCCCAGTTTTGCGCGGGATATCATCGCGATAAAAATCCTTCCATCACGGTCTTGGAATTACCCTTTCTTGGTGTAAGTTCTCTAGAGCAAGAAGTTGAGCTGTCGATGGCGCTGTATCAGCATCCAGCTGCAGTTAAAGACCTAGCGCGCTGGAATGCGACGTTGTTGATGCCATCACCACTGCCACAATACAATCTGGTTGGAGTTGGAGATGCGCCAGTTTCGCTGGATGATTTCGAGGGTCTGAGTGTCCGTGCAACGGGTGGTATTGGTGCTGCGATGGAAACTGTAGGCGCTGTTCCTACATCAATGTCAGCCACTGAGGTCCGTCAAGCGATGGACAGCGGCATCGTAAAAGCTGTTGCCTTTGCTCCTCATGCACACATGTCGTACGGAACGATTGAAAATGGCAAATGGTGGACCACAAATCTTAACCCTGGAACTGTAAATTGCCCAGTTGTCGTAAACACAGACGCTTTGAACGATTTGTCTGATGATCAACGTGAAGCTCTAATGAGTTCCGTCGACGAGGCGTTGGAGCATTATCTGGATACGTACAATAATAAAACCATGTCGGCATGGGGCCCAGCGCTCGACGAACGCGGTATTACCGAGGTTACATTCTCGGACGCTGAGATTGCGGCCTTTAAGGAGGCGGCCGCAGCTCCAGCGGCGGCGGCCTGGATCGAAGACAACACCGCGCGTGGCCTGCCTGGGCAAGAGCTGTATGATCTTGTCACCGGTATGATCGCCAAAGGCATGTGACACTTGTCTGTGAGACCGGTGCCGCGAAGCAGCGGCACCGTTTTTTTATCGAACTTTGACGGAGGCGCTTATGGCAGGCTCGTCACTCGTGTTATCGGACGAGAGCATACTCAGCAAACTTGACACAGGTCTCAATCGGTTGGAAGGCTGGCTGGCCTTGCTTAGTGGATTAGCTGTTTTTTCGCTTATGATTATGGCAGTCGTTTCGGTTTCGGGGCGTAACTTTTTTAATTCTCCGCTTGCAGGTTATGTCGACTGGATTGAACAGGCGATGCCGCTGATAGCCTTTATGGGGGTTTCGTATGCTCAGCGCGACGGGGGCCACATTCGAATGGATATGTTAGTCGGTGTTCTCAAGGGGCGTTCGCTGTATGTCGTTGAGTTCATGACTACACTCGCGATTCTGACCTTGATCCTGTTGCTGGTGTGGGGAACTTGGGCACATTTTCAGCGGAGTTTCGATTTCGGCTCTCCTTTCTGGAGCCGTGATAGTTCAATGGATATATCGCTTCCGCTTTGGCCTGCCAAATTGTTGGTGCCATTGGCGTTTTCAGTGTTAAGCCTCCGGCTGATTTTGCAGCTTTGGGCGTATACGCAAGCAATCGTTCGAAATGATGAAAAACCTGTAGCTATCCCATTAGTGGCTGATGCAGCCACACAGGCGGCGTTGGAAGCAGAGCATGTCTCTGGGCTCGACACTTAAGGATCGTATGTCATGGAACCAATCGAAATTGGGCTAGTCGTTACGTGTGGCATGCTGCTGTTTGTGGTTTTGGGCATGCGTGTGGCTTTTGCCGCTGGCTTAGCCGGCATGATTGGATTGATTTGGATTTTCTGGGCTAAGTTCGGTTATGACCCGGCCCGTTTTGGAAAGGCGCTTACAATCGCGGCGAAGACTGCAGGGCAGGTGCCACATTCGAAGATATCAAGTCAGGCACTTTCACTAATTCCAACATTCATCCTCATCGGCTATCTTGCTTATTATGCCGGATTTACCAGAGCTCTATTCGAAGCTGCTAAACGATGGTTGGCATGGGTTCCAGGCGGTTTGGCAGTATCTACCGTCTTTGCCACCGCTGGGTTTGCGGCTGTGTCGGGCGCCTCGGTAGCAACGTCTGCGGTGTTCGCGCGGATCGCAATCCCCGAGATGCTGAAGATTGGGTATGACAAGCGTTTTGCCGCGGGAGTCGTAGCCGCGGGCGGTACCTTAGCGTCGTTGATACCGCCCTCGGCCATTCTGGTTATCTACGCAATTATAGTGGAACAGGATGTCGGTAAGTTGTTGCTGGCCGGGTTTATTCCTGGTGCATTTTCCGCCTTGATTTATGGGCTGCTGATAATCGGGTTGGCCTTGACTATAAAAGGCTTTGGGCCCCCGGTTTCTGGTTTTACTTGGAAAGAGCGTTTTGTAGCTCTTCCACCCGCCTTGCCAATCCTGTTCGTGGTCGTGACCATTATCTTTTTTGTCTACAACCCGTTTGGAGGGGACGCTTGGGGAACGCCAACCGAGGGTGGGGCAATTGGTGCATTCGTTGTGTTTTTGATGGCAATGTACCGGGGAATGCGGTGGGCGCAGTTAAAGGATGCTTTGCTGGAAACTGCAAAGCTGAGCGTGATGATTTTTACGATAATTTGGGGCGTACTGATCTACGTCCGCTTTCTTGGGTTTGCAAATCTTCCCAGTGCGTTTTCAGATTGGATTACGTCACTGACCATGTCTCCGATGATGATATTAGTCTGCATCTTGCTAGCCTATGCGGTTCTGGGCATGTTCATGGATGCTATTGGAATGCTTTTGCTCACTTTGCCAGTGGTTTATCCCGCAGTGATGGCGCTCAACGGCGGTGAGGCTGTGTCGGCGGCCGAGTCAACATTTGGGATGTCTGGACCGATGTGCGCGATCTGGTTTGGTATACTGGTGGTAAAGATGGCTGAGTTCTGTTTGATCACTCCGCCAATTGGTCTCAACTGTTTTGTCGTGGCAGGAGTGCGGGATGATCTGAGCGTGCAGGATGTTTTCAAGGGAGTGACACCTTTCTTTATCGCGGATGGGATCACCATAGCCTTGCTGGTAACCTTTCCCTCGATCGTGCTTTGGCTGCCCAGTCAGGTGTGAGTCGACTATCAAAAAGTGGTTACACTTAAGGGTTTGACGAAGCTAGGTTTGGAAAAAGCGTTCCGCGAGAAAAGTTATGATGAATGTGATGTCATTTTTTGGCATTACATGTTCCGTTTTCATCAAGGTTCAGTCAATCTGCATCGGCGAACGAAGCTCTTCGCATAAGGAGTTGCTGGCCGGTGCTATGTTCGCCACGAGTAGAAGCCAATGTCGCGATAAAGATTATTCTTGGTAAGTGTCTGAGCGCCGCAGGCGAAAAGATTGGGCCAATAGACAACCGTTCAAAGATGAAAATACCTCACTCACTCCATTGAAAACACCCATAATCAACGTAGGTAGAACTATTATTATCATCGCCCGAAGCGTAAATGAAACGGTGTTTGCGTATTCGTTTCGAGGCACGCCCGCTACAAGCTTCTTGGATCATGCTCAAAACCAAAAAGCGCAAAATATTTAGGGGATGCAACATTATTGATGGTGGGTTTGTCTGTACTGAAAAGCTCAAAAAATTAGACAATGGCCTGGAAGCCTGCTGCCTCTTTACGAACTTGACTTGGGGATTTACCAAAGTGATGTTGGCTGAAACGAGTAAAATAAGCTGCGCTGCTGAAACCCAGAGCGTTGGCTATTTCATTCATCGGTTTTACTGTATGGATGAGCATGGAGCGAACCTCGTGCTGAACTAGCTGTGATAACATGTCAGCTGCTGTCATTCCTGCGCCTTGCCGGCAAACGCGCGTCAAATGTGTTGGGGTAATATCTAATTTTTTGGCGTAGGTTGCCATCGATTGACCGGAACGAAAATCTTGCGCCAACAAGTCGCAATACCTTCGCACAATCCGGTCGGCTGCTTTCGCTGGAGGCAAAGGGCCTGCGTTTTGTATTTGGCGGCGAAGGGCAACCGACATCAGCTGAGCATGCGCGTTCATGGCTTCAACGAGAAGTGAGCGTTCTTCATGTGACTCACGACGCATGTGGTCCAGGATACCTGTCATCTCGGCCTGTGCTGAAGCGTCTGTCAGCCGCAAGTGCTGGGTGCGATCGGGTAAGGCAATCCGGCCGTCGTCTGGAATCAAGATGGCTTGACCCTGAACTTGTAATCCAAGTTCGAAAGCGAGTAGCTTTCCCGCCGGAACAAACAAGGCGTTATGTGTCCCAAAGCCACGCCGGAGCCCATGCATCAAAACGCGCCCCTGTCCACGCGTAGTCCACAATATAATATGGTGGTTGCGAACGTGTAATTGCTCTAGTAACCAAGGCTCTCCTCGAGTTAATTGGGCAATTGTCTGTACCTTGATTTGAGTAAGGGGTGTGTCGGGGGACGGATGTTTCTCTGGAATTATTGGCGGCTGAGCTTCCATAGGCCGCATGCCCGGGCGGATCATGAATGAAGGGATATTTATATTCTGTCGTGGCATAAGAACAATATAAATGACGCGGTCCATGCATTTTGGCAAGTATTTCCCGTTTTTTAGTCGGTAATTGACTGGTCGCTTGGGTTGTATCTGTGCCATTCGCGCATTTTGGAGCGAAACCATGTACGTTGCCGTTTTGCAAATTGGCGTGTTGCGATAGTTGCCTTTTCGCGTGTCTCTTCCAGCGTCAAGATTCCTTGTAAATGTGCTATCAGTTCAGGCGCACCAATCGCCTTGGATGATAAGTAGTGTGGTGACCAAATCTTGAAATTGGCGCGTGCCTCCTCAAGTGCACCCCTTGAAAGCATGTGGTTGAATCTGTGATTAATCCTTTGGTTGAGCCAATCTTTCTCAACATCAAAAAGGATTGGAAAACAGTTACCAAGCGGAAGTAATGGAGTTGGCGTGTTGTTTTGCCAATCAGCCAAGGTTCGCCCTGTAGCATTTAGAACTTCCCATGCGCGCTGAACCCGCATTGGGTTTTTCTGGTCAATTCGAGCTTTAGTGTATGGGTCTAGCTCTGCGAGCAGCCCAAGGTGCCCCTCAATTGCAACCCGCTTGTTAGCTAGTTGCCGCACAGATGGAGGCGTTGATGGAATGTCCGCTAGTCCCTCCGTCAGCGCCGTAAAATACAAACCAGTGCCACCAACAATGATTGGGCGCTTTGATCCGGACAACATTAAAGCAACGTCGCGCAACCAATGTCCCACCGAATATTCACCGTCGTAGGGGATATGACCATACAGTTGGTGGTCGGCGCGCAACTCATCATCCCGAGATGGGCGGGCTGTCAGGATGCGCCAGTTTTCATATACTTGGATGGCATCCGCGTTTACTATAACGCCGCCATGAAGCTCGGCTATTTTTAACGCAAGCGCACTTTTTCCACTGGCGGTTGGACCCGCTATTAATACTGGTTGATCCGCGGGTATTGCGGGAGGATCATCCAAAAGCATTAACTTGGGGTATCGCTAATTCAGTAAAGTAATAGAACTCTCGCATTGAACCTGATCGTTTTTTCCGACATCGTGCGTCCGATCCTAATTCGATGCGCATATGGAGTGCAACATGAGTGATGAAACCACCCCGCAAGACACCACTTTTAGACGTGTGATGCTCAAAATTTCGGGTGAGGCGCTGATGGGGGATCAGGGCTATGGGTTGAACCCGCCAACCGTTCAGAGGATCGCAGAGGAGGTAAAGTCAGTTCACGATCTCGGGGTTGAAATTTGTATGGTGATCGGCGGAGGCAATATATTTCGTGGTCTTCAGGGCTCAGCACAAGGGATGGAGCGCACCACAGCCGACTACATGGGAATGTTGGCAACTGTGATGAATGCGTTGGCAATGCAATCTGCTTTGGAATCCCTTGGAGTGTTCACGCGAGTCGTAAGCGCAATTCCCATGGATCAAGTCTGTGAGCCATACATTAGGCGCCGGGCTGTGCGGCATCTTGAGAAAAAAAGGGTTTGTATTTTCGCCGCCGGCACAGGCAATCCCTACTTCACAACAGATACGGCGGCGACCTTGCGTGCCAATGAGATGGCTTGTGAAGCGATATTTAAGGGAACCAAGGTAGACGGTGTCTATAACAAGGATCCTGAAAAATTTACGGATGCGGTGAGGTATGACACAGTAAGCTATGATGACGTTCTTACAAAACGGTTGGGAGTGATGGATGCAAGTGCCATTGCGTTGGCAAGAGACAACGACCTACCAATAATTGTATTCTCGCTCGATGAACCTGGTGGGTTCCAAGGAATTTTGGCGGGCCAAGGCACCTATACAAGGGTCCAGTGATCCCGCTAGAATAAACATAAATCTGGGGTGACCCCCGCTAAAAGAGCAAAAAGCTATGTCCGATGAAGATTATGAGATTGATACCGACGACTTAACTCGCCGCATGGATGGCGCGATGGGCGCGTTGAAAACAGAATTTGCGTCGCTGCGCACGGGTCGCGCATCCGCCAACATGTTGGAACCCGTGATGGTTGAAGCTTATGGACAAAAAACCCCAGTAAATCAGTTGGGTACAGTCAACGTGCCGGAGCCACGTATGGTGACTATTAATGTTTGGGATAAATCGCTGGTGGGCGCCGTTGAAAAGGCGATTATGAATTCGGGGTTGGGTATCAATCCGCAAACAAACGGTACCATCATTATGTTGCCGATCCCTGAGCTGAATGAAGAGCGTCGCACAGAACTTGCTCGCGTGGCTGCTCAATATGCCGAGCATGCTCGAGTGGCGGTCCGAAATATTAGGCGCGATGGGATGGACCAAATTAAAAAGGCTAAGGCTGACGGAATGTCGGAAGACGATCAGAAGATTTGGGAAAGTGAAGTGCAGGATTTAACAGACAGTTTTATTGGTCAGGTGGACGCGGCACTTGAAAACAAACAATCTGAAATCATGCAGGTTTAGAAAATGCTGGAGGACCAATCGCCAAAAGGGCCACGGCATGTGGCGATCATCATGGATGGCAACGGCCGCTGGGCGCAATCTCGGGGACGGCCTCGGTTGTTTGGGCACCATGCAGGTGCCAAGCGCGTAAGGGAAATTGTGAGGGCTTGTAAACCGCTAGGCGTTGAATATTTAACGATTTTTGGATTTTCAACTGAAAATTGGAAGCGGACACAGGCAGAAGTCGCGGGATTGATGAGCCTTTTTCGGCAGTATATTCGCAAAGAGGCTAGGGCGCTTAAGGCCGAGGGTGTGCGAGTTCGGTTCATTGGAGATCGAGTAAAGCTTGACGATAAGTTGCGAGCGCTTATGGATGATTTGGAGGAAGTTACCCGTGGAAACGACGAGGTAAACCTTACAATCGCATTGAATTATGGTGGTCGGGATGAAGTCGCACGGGCAACAAAGCGGCTGGCCGAAGACGTATCAATGGGATTGCTGAGCCCAGAAAATATTGATGAGGAAACACTTCCAAAATACTTGGATACTTGCGTTTTACCAGATCCTGATCTTGTAATTCGTACGAGCGGTGAAGCGCGAATTTCGAACTTTCTTCTTTGGCAATCTGCATATTCGGAATATGAGTTTATTGAAACTTTATGGCCAGATTTCTCTAAAGAGGAGTTCCGTAAACTCGTCGTGGCATATTCGATGCGTGATCGTAGATTTGGTGCGCTGAGCGCGTGAAAGACTTAGACAAGAAAGCTCCCGAACAGTGGAGTGACCTCAAGTCAAGATTTGTATCCTCGGTGGTGCTAGTGTGTGTTGGCACAACAGCAATCTGGGTAGGTGGGTTCTGGTTTCATGTAATTGTCGCCTTGATTTGCAGCGGAATGATGTGGGAATTTTCTCGCCTGACGGACCCTGACAAGCGCCATTACCCTGCGGAAATGGGTGTTTTGGCAGGATTAGTCATGACGGCAACGGCGGTGCTGCCGGATCAACTCATCATTCCTGTTTTGTTGACTGTTTCAGTCGTTGGCATGACGCAACTCAAGGCGGGCCGACTGGTATTTGGCCTTTATTCTGCAGCTCTGATCTTTGCGTGCTACGGTCTGATAAATATCCGCTCGGAATATGGCGCAGTTTGGATTGCATGGATTGTTTCCGTTGTAGTGGCGTCAGATGTAGCGGGATATTTTGTGGGCCGTTTTCTTGGCGGGCCAAAATTCTGGCCCAAGATCAGTCCGAAAAAAACTTGGTCTGGGACGGTTGGTGGCTGGGTCGCTGCAGGTTGTGTCGGTATGATATTTGGTGGATTGCCTCTGGTTATTTTGAGCATTTCAACCTCGTTCGCGTCGCAGTTGGGAGATGCTACTGAAAGTGCATTAAAACGCCGTGCGGGTATCAAGGATAGTTCTAACTTGATTCCGGGTCATGGGGGACTACTCGATCGATTTGACGCTATGCTAGGGGCGTCCTTATTTGTGTCTCTTATGGGAGTGACGGTAGGTCTGCCAGTGATATGAAAAAAGTTTCAATTTTAGGCTCGACCGGCTCTATTGGCCAGAGCACCGTCGAGCTCATAGCGCGTGACTTACAGTCCTACGAAGTGATCGCTTTGACCGGAGGGCAAAATATTGCAAGCCTCGCACGCGATGCTCTGCGACTGAGGGCAAAAATAGCCGTGACGGCAGATTGTTCACGACTTGGGGATTTGCAAGATCTGCTTGCGGGTTCGGAGGTTGAGGCAGCAGCAGGCAGTGATGCCGTTATTGAAGCGGCAGGGCGGCCTGCGGATTGGGTGATGAGTTCGATTATAGGTGCAGCGGGTTTAGCTCCAGGTATTCGTGCCTTGCAACAAGGGGCTACTCTTGCGTTAGCCAACAAGGAATCGCTTGTAACTGCCGGACAACTGATAATGAAAACGGCTCGTGATTATGGCGGTTGTATCCTGCCGGTAGACAGCGAGCACTCAGCGATTTTTCAGGGATTAGTTGGCGAAGATATGAACGCGGTTGAGAGGATCATCATTACTGCCAGTGGTGGAGCGTTTCGTGACTGGAGCCTTGAAGATATGGCTAATGCAACGCCTGAGCAAGCGTCGTGTCATCCAAACTGGAAAATGGGACAGAAAATTACTATTGATTCCGCATCAATGTTTAACAAAGCCCTTGAAGTAATAGAAACAAAAGAGTTTTTTGGATGTTCGAATGAATTGATTGAGGTGCTGATTCATCCAGAATCAATTGTCCATGCGCTTGTCGGTTTTAATGATGGGGCATTAATGGCGCACGTTGGACCGCCGGATATGCGTCATGCGATTGGATATGCTTTGCATTGGCCGGCGCGAAAAAATTTGCCGGTGCAAAGGCTCGATCTCGCGGCCATTGGATCATTACACTTTCAGGCACCTGATCCTGGTCGATACCCTGCACTCCGATTGGCGCATGAAGTGCTGAAGATAGGGGGGCATGCTGGGGCAGTATTTAACGCAGCTAAAGAGGTGGCGTTAGACGGATTCATCGAACACCGCATTGGTTTTTTACAGATGGCGGAAGTGGTGGAAGAGGTTATGGATCGCTTGGTGTCATCACAATGTGTTAAAAATACCGAAATGTCGCTTGATACGGTGAAAGAAACAGACCATCTAGCGCGACTTGAGGCAGGCCAAGTCATCTCTGACTTTAGTACGTAGGATTTATCGATGGACATTTTTGCGCTACTTTCTGGTCTTGGGGACTCTATGTCGATGGTGCTTGCCTTCGTTGTAGCGCTATCGGTGATTGTCTCGATCCATGAATATGGACATTATATTGTCGGACGCTGGTCAGGAATACACGCTGAAGTGTTCTCACTAGGTTTTGGGCCGGTAATATGGTCACGCGTGGATTCCAGTGGTACGCAATGGCAGCTGGCAGCTTTTCCATTGGGTGGTTTTGTGCGCTTCAAGGGAGACTCCAACGCGGCCAGTGGAAAAGATAACAATGCACTTGATAGTATGCCCGATGTGGACCTGCGCAGTTCAATGCACGGCGCTCCACTTTGGGCGCGTACTGCAACGGTGGCGGCCGGCCCAATTTTCAATTTTATTTTTTCAATACTGATCTTTACTGCTGTTATAATGTCGAGGGGACAGGTTGGTGACAAGTTAATAGTGGCTGAATTGCGCGATCTTCCAAACACCGAGTATACGTTGCGTGAGGGCGATCATGTTCGATCTATCGACGGTCGCGTAGTACCAGTATTAGATGACGCGGCCGCCTATAATGCGTTCTGGGAGAAAGTGACCAGAGCCAACCCTCTTACATACCAAGTTGAAAGAGATGGGGAAGCGATAGAGGTGACCGGACCCTATCTCTACCCACCAATCATTTTGCACCTTGTGCCGCGCTCCGCAGCTATCACCGCGGGTTTAAAGGTTGGTGATTTTTTAGTAGAGATCGATGGCCGGCCCATTGTTGCGTTCTCAGAATTGAAATCTGCAGTAGAGAATGGGCAAGGGCGTACGCTGCGCATCACAGTCAATCGAGACGGTTCCAACCAAGATTTTGAGCTGACGCCTAGACGTGTAGATGAACCCGACGAGGGCGGGGGCTTTAAAACTTATTGGCGGATTGGTATCGGTGGTGGTTTGGCCTTTGAACCTGCTAAAATAGCTATTAAACCCGGCAACGCTTTACTCATCGGTGTTGAACAAACTGGACGGATCATTACGGGATCAATCTCAGGTCTTTACCATATGGTTACTGGCGCGATTAGCAGTTGTAATCTCTCAGGCCCAGTCGGTATAGCGCAAACGTCTGGAGCGATGGCTAGTCAAGGTTTAACCAACTTCATCTGGTTTATTGCGGTACTTTCTACGGCTATTGGTATGCTAAATTTGTTTCCAATCCCAGTGTTGGATGGCGGGCATTTGGTGTTTTTCGCATATGAGGCAATTGTCGGGCGTCCGCCCAGTGATGCAGTGCTTCGTATTTTGATGGTTGCTGGACTCGTTATAGTTCTTGGATTGATGTTGTTCGGGTTGACGAATGATTTTTTATGTCCGTAGGACACTTAACGCTGCATGTAGTTGCGACGGCAAGTAGACAGTCATTTCACGCAAATACCAAAAAAATGCACAAGTGTGACTGCATATGCATGCTCAATATACGTTCCTAATCGATATTGATTGGCCACAATTTCAATCCGCTGTCATCATCACCAAAAGGCATAACCTGTGAGCATTTCTAAGTTCTTTTCTAACAGAAAATCGAGGAATAGACTGATCTCATATGCTGGCTCATAGCACCCAAATTCTACTCTCTTGTTGAGCAGGTGATTATTTCTGTTGCGCGAACGCCTGTGGATAAAAGTTTCGCACGTTAAGTAAGTTCACCCGCGCTCTCGTCTTTTGACAACTCGTCACATTACAGATAACCAATATCCAACTGGGATGTCTTGCGGAGTTTGGGTATGACCAAACATGAAAATTCTCTGGCTATTGCCAGAGGCAACACTTGGTTGGAGCATTGGGCTCTGGTCATTTTCTTACTATTATCTTCGACGTTTTTACTAATACCAACGATTGGTGCAGCACAGCAGTATCAATTTGGAGCTATTTCGGTTGATGGCAATCAGCGTATAGAATCGACCGCTGTAATCGCTTACTCCGGAATCGCCAAAGGTAAATCCGTTTCCGCGGGAGATCTAAATGCAGCTTATCAAAATGTTCTTGCAAGTGGTCTATTTGAGGAGGTTGAACTTATACCAAGCGGCAATCGTTTATTAATCAAGGTCAAAGAATACCCCACGATTAACATCATTAATTTCGAGGGTAACAAACGCCTCAAAGACGATGCGCTGAACGGATTGATCGAGTCACAGTCACGTCGGGTCTTAAATATCTCGGTAGCTGAGCGTGATGCTGCCCGCATCACACAGGCATACGCCGAGCAAGGCCGGCTTGCAGCGCGCGTTACTCCGCGGATCATAAGACGCAATGACAATCGCGCGGACCTAGTGTTTGAAATCTTTGAAGGTGGTGTCGTCGAGATCGAACGTATTGGTTTTGTCGGTAATCAAGAGTTTTCCGATCGTCGTTTGCGTCGTGTTTTAGGGACTAAACAGGCTGGGCTTTTGAGAGCGTTGTTCAAGCAAGACACGTTCGTTAACGACCGCATAGAGTTTGATAAACAAGTTTTGCGGGACTTTTATTTGTCTCGTGGGTTCGTTGATTTTCGCATCACAAGTGTGAACGCCGAATTATCGCGCGAGCGAGACGGCTATTTTATTACCTTTAATGTGGAAGAAGGGCAGCGTTTTAAATTTGGGGAAATTACTGTTGTTAGCGAAATGCCTAGTGCGGACCCAAAGGAATATTTGGATGCCATTAAGTTAAAGGCTGGCGTTATGTACTCGCCCCTACAAGTGGAGAACGGTATTGCGCGACTGGAGAGGCTCGCCATCCGGGAAGGTCTTGATTTTGCTAGAGTTGATCCCCGGATCACGCGAAATGATGAGACGCTTACGCTGGACGTAGAGTTTGGTATCGTCAAGGGTCCGCGCATATTTGTTGAACGTATCGACATTGAGGGCAATACGACCACGCTTGACAAGGTGATCCGCAACCAGTTTCGCATTGTCGAAGGTGACCCGTTTAATCCGCGTGAAATTCGCGAAAGCGCAGAACGAATACGAGCCTTGGGATTTTTTGCCACTGCCGAAGTCAACGCTCGTGAAGGGAATGCTCCTGACCAAGTAATTGTTGATGTAGATGTTGAGGAACAGCCAACCGGATCACTATCTTTTGGTGTTTCTTACGGCACAAATGACGGAGTTGGGCTTGCAGTGCGGTTTAAGGAAAACAATTTTCTTGGCCGTGGTCAGGCTTTGTCATTCTCTTTCTCCACTGCCTCGGAACTTAAGGATTACTCATTCGCCTTTGTGGAACCGCAGTTTCTTGGCCGTGATCTAGCGGCGGGCATCGCACTGCGATATCAAGACTATGAACCAAGTGAGGCTCGATTTAGCAATTTGATCGGGGAGTTCAAACCAACCTTTGCGTTTCCAGTTAGCGAGTTTGGACGTTTGCAACTGAAATACACGTTCCAAAATGCCGATATGAAGGTAGGCGCCGATGTGGTAGGTGATGGATCGATCATCGCCGCTGAAGCTGCCCGTGGTAAAATTTCAAAAAGTTCTATCGGATACGCCTACACGTATGATACGCGTGACCGCGGTCTTGATCCAACCAAGGGTATTCTTCTCGAATTTGGTCAGGATTTTGGCGGTGTCGGGGGCGATTACACGTTTATAAAAACCTCGGCTAAGGGCGTTGCAGAGACCAAAGTTTTTCACGAGGAAATTACCTTGCGTGCCGTTCTAGAGGGTGGGCACATGTACTCTCCCGACCGGGACAGTCGCGTGGATGATCGTTTTATTGTTACAGCTAGAAATATACGTGGCTTTGATCCTTTTGGCATTGGACCTCGGCAGAGGGGCGTTTCAACCGTCACCGGAGAAAGCTATGATGATGCTTTAGGGGGTAATTATTACGCTGTTGCACGCTTTGAGGCAGAGTTTCCACTCGGGTTGCCTGAAGAATTGGGCATCAGCGGAGGCCTCTTTTATGACGTTGGATCCCTGTGGGGGCTGGATGACACCTCGCCAGCTGGGATTGTTTCAGATGACTTCGCACTGAGACATGTTGTCGGCTTCGCTATTTTCTGGGACTCCGTGATAGGGCCACTACGCTTCAATTTCACCAAGGCGCTCCAGAAAGAGCAGTTTGACCGAGAGCAAACATTTGATTTTACGATCAGCGCTAAATTTTGAGGCTAAGTTGGGTCGCATTCTTGTTTCATTGCTTGCATTTCTGGTGTTCTTTGGGATGGCAGAACCAGGCGCGACACAAACTTTGGGCGTGCCAGTTTCTCCAATACTGACAATTAACAGCGATCGTCTATTTTCTGAATCAATGTTTGGCGAAAGGGTTAGGCTGGAAATCGAAGCCGAGGAGTCAATTCTGAGAGCGGAAAATCGCCAGATGGAAGCGCAGCTGGTCGAAGAGGAAAAACAGCTTACGTCCAAGCGGAAAGATATGACGCCTGAAGATTTTCGGGCCGTAGCGAATGCTTTCGATATGAGGGTTGAGGAAATCCGCAAGTTCCAAGAAAAAAAAGCTTCAGAGATCTCGCAGTTGCGTGAAAGTCAGGAGATTTCTTTCGTAAGCGCCGCACGCCCCGTACTAGAAGCATTGATGCGTGAGACAAGTGCATCGGTCATACTGGAACAGCGCACAATTTTGATGTCGACAAGCATGGTTGATATTACAGACGAAGCAATTTCTCGGCTAAATGTGGCGATTGGCGATGGTACCCAGCTGTTGGATGGACAGCCTTAGAAAGCCCGTCCATCTGCTGATGTGTTTATAAAGACAAGCTAAACGGTAAATGATGTAAAACATGGGAGCAACTGATGTCTGATGAGTTGAGAAGTGCCGATATCCAAATGATTAAAAGGATCATTCCGCATCGGTATCCGTTCCTGTTAATTGATAAGGTAATTGATATTGATGGCTACAAGTCTGCCAAAGGTATCAAAAATGTAACCGCCAATGAGCCGCATTTCCAAGGACATTTTCCAAGTAAGCCAATTATGCCAGGGGTCACTATTGTTGAGGCGATGGCACAAACCTCTGCGGTGATGGTGGGTGTCGAGATGGGCATGGAAAATAAAGATCTGCTGGTTTATTTCATGGGCATCGACAGGTGTAAGTTCCGCCGCATGGTCGTTCCAGGCGATGTGTTGGAAATGCAGATCACAACCACACGTGGCAAGCCTGGCGCCAAGGTTTGGAAGTTTCAAGGCGTAGGCTCGGTGGAGGGTGAATTGGCATGTGAGGCTGAGTTTACTGCGATGATGGACGTTCCTAAGGAGTGATATGAATGGCAGTTTCTGAAGATGCTCAGGTCCATTCTTCGGCAGTAATTGAGGTGGGCGCGATCGTTGGTGAAGGGTGTGTTGTCGGGCCATTTTGCGTGATAGGCGCCAATGTGGTTCTGAAAGAACGGGTTGAATTAAAATCACATGTGGTAGTTTCTGGTCACACAGAAATAGGTTCAGATACGGTTGTGTTTTCTTTCTCGGTCATTGGAGAAGTTCCTCAGGATCTAAAATTTAAAGGTGAGGCAACGCGGTTAGTGATTGGAGAACGTAACCGAATTCGAGAGCATGTCACGATGAATTTGGGTACTGACGGTGGAGGGGGGCTAACACGTGTGGGTAACGACGGGCTATTCATGGCAGGGTGTCATATTGCCCATGATGCGCAGATTGGTAATCACGTCATAGTTGTGAATTCCGCCGCTGTTGCGGGTCATTGCGTGATAGAGGACGATGTAATCATCGGTGGTCTGTGCGGAATTCACCAATTTGTGCGGGTAGGTCGTGGGGCCATTATAGGAGCGGTTTCCATGGTAACGAACGATGTAATCCCCTATGGATTGGTGCAGGGTCCGCGTGGCGCCCTTGATGGATTAAATCTGGTTGGTCTAAAACGGCGCGGGGTCGCACGCTCTGACATTACAGCGCTCCGCGCAGCTTTTCAGATGCTTGCGCAGGGTGAAGGTGCGTTTCAAGAGCGGGCCAAACGACTAAGCGAAGATACAGAAAGTGTCTACGTTCACGAAATTGTTGAATTCGTGTTGGGCAATACCGATCGCTCTTTCTTGACGCCGGGCTAAACTATGAAAAGACTTGCAATTCTTTCTGGCGGCGGGGCATTGCCCGCAATGTTGGTTAAAAACTACCCGGATGCAATGCGTATAACATTTGAGGGTGTGCCGCATCAGCTCTCACCCCCCTTTAATGTTCATAATTTCGAAAAGCTCGGCGGTTTATTCGAAGCAATGCGGTTGGGTAGGGTGACGGACGTCGTCCTCGCTGGCGCTATGGGGCGTCCCGCGTTAAATCCGAATGACTTCGATGCTGAAACGTTGTTAATAGCACCAAGATTATTGCCGATTTTGCGGAAAGGTGACGACGCTATCCTGCGGCTGTTCATCTCGGTGCTTGAAGAACAGGGGTTCACAGTTGTGGGTGCGCATGTGCTGCTGCCTGAATTAACTGTTGATGAAGGGATCTTTTCTGGGCCTTTTCCAACTGAGGAAGCCCTAAAGGATGCAGCGCGTGCAGCTGACATCCTGATGGCATTGTCGCCATTGGATGTAGGGCAGGGAGCCGTTGTGGCGGGTGGTCTGTGCCTTGGTATAGAAACTTTGCAGGGAACGGATGAAATGTTACGTTTTGTTGCATCAACGCCGGGCCATTTGCGCCGTGGCAAAGGAGTGCTTGTCAAAGCACCAAAGCGAGGTCAGGATTTGCGTGTTGATATGCCCGCGGTCGGTCCTGACACAGTGCGTTATGCTGCTGTCGCTGGTTTGGCGGGTATAGTTGTATCGGCTGGTCAGGTTATAGTGCTGGATCCGGACGAAACTCGCGAGGCGTTGGAAGACACGGATTTGTTCTTAATAGGTCGCGTACTCTAATGCTTGTATTTTTAATTGCCGGTGAGGCTTCCGGCGATAAACTGGGTGCCGCCTTGATGCAGGGCCTTAAAGAATTGTGCCCAGAGGTACAGTTCATCGGCGTGGGTGGTTCATTGATGCAGGCCGAGGGCTTAGATAGCTTGTTTCCGATGGCTGAACTGAGCGTTATGGGGATCGCCGAGATTTTACCTAAATACCGGCATTTACTAAAGCGCATGCGCGGAACTGTTAAGTCTGTTCTGGACAGTGACTGTGATGTGTTGGTGACGATTGATAGCCCTGATTTTTGTCTTCGGGTGGCGAAAAAGGTCAAATCCAAGCGCAACATAAGAACTGTGCATTACGTGGCACCATCGGTTTGGGCGTGGCGCCCGAACAGGGTACAAAAAATGATTGGTGTGATCGACCAGGTGCTCGCTTTGTTGCCGTTTGAACCTCCATATATGGAGGCTGCAGGGTTGCGTTGCGATTTTGTTGGCCATCCCGTAACCAGCGACCCGTTGGCAAGCGACCAGCAGGTGGCAGAGTTTCGTGAGCAGCACGATTTTCAAGACGCTCCCATCATGCTCGTGTTGCCAGGTTCACGACATTCAGAGGTGTCGAGGTTGACGCCTGTCTTCGGTGAGGTCGTGGCGCTCATCAATCAGGTACGCCCGGACATTAGATTTGTACTTCCAGCCGTTGCCACGGTCGCTGGACTGGTAAGGGACCTCACGGCGCACTGGCAGGTAGCTCCTCTGGTGCTAGATTCCCGCAATAAAAATACTGCGATTGTTGAAGTGGAAAAACGGGCGGCGTTTCGGGCTGCTGATGTTGCGCTTGCCGCCTCTGGAACAGTCTCGCTTGAACTGGCAGCATCGCACACTCCACTTGTCGTTGCGTATGACATGAATTGGTTTAGTTGGCAGATTATCAGCCGGATGGCGCTGATTGATACGGTGACTCTGGTAAACCTCGTCACGGACACGCGGACGGTACCGGAGTTTCTAGGCCCAAATTTTAGATCTGATGCGATTGCACCAGCACTACTTGATGTCCTAGCAGCGCCACAGCGACAATTTGAGGCGATGAATCGAACGATGAACCTTTTGGGTGGGCGTGACGCTCAACCTGGACGCCGCGCGGCGATTGCAATTCTCAATGGATTGGAGACCAATGGTTAGATCTGACGCCTTATCGGTGTAGTTCGCCGTAGGCGCGGTATTTGCTCTTTAAGAACAGCGCACTTTTTCTACAGGGCCATTATTTCTTTGATATTACGAAAAATCCTAAGTGACACATTATATTCTCCAAACCGAGCGGTTTTTCGCGAATGCATAATAAACGGTAAGCTTGTGCGTAGTGGATGAAATATTTTTGACCCAGATTTCCGCATCAGTTTGTTTAATCTGGCTGACTGCTTTGGGCATTAGGTATTTAGTTTCCGCGCCAGATCCAGCCGCCGCCGTATATTCGTGAACCTTTGGGATCGTAAAACACGCATGCCTGACCAGGGGATACACCTTCCTCTGGTGTCAACAATTCCACCTCTGCTGATTCCGGCCCAGTGGGCCTAATGATAGCATCACGCGGTGGGCGAGTTGAGCGCACTTTTACCGCGAGATGCCATTCGTCACGGGCGGCGATAGGTTCGTTGCCGAGCCAATTGATCTCACGTACTGGGATGATGCGAGTTGCAAGCAGCTCTTTTGGGCCAACCACAACCTGTTTGTTGTCGACGTCCAGTTTGACCACGTAAAGCGGATCACTGAGCCCACCAATTCCAAGGCCGCGGCGCTGACCAATGGTATATTGAATAACGCCATTGTGGGTCCCCAGCACTCGGCCGTCGACGTGCAAAATCTTTCCAGGTTCCGCAGCGCCCGGGCGTAGTTTTTCGATGACACTTACGTAATCGCCATTTGGGACAAAGCAGATATCCTGACTGTCCGGTTTATCAGCAACCGCAAGTCCGTATGCGGCGGCAAGTGCGCGGGTAGCGCCTTTGTTAGGCAAATGACCGAGCGGAAAGCGGAGGTAATCAAGTTGTTCTGTCGTTGTTGAGAACAGAAAATAAGACTGATCTCGGCTGGCGTCGGCTGCACTGTGCAACTCTACGCCCTGCGCACCAAGCTTACGCTGAATGTAATGCCCTGTTGCCATGCAATCAGCATCTAGATCACGCGCCGTTTCCAGCAAATCCTTAAATTTCACCCTTTCATTGCATCGAATGCAAGGCACTGGAGTTGCGCCAGCAAGGTAACTATCAGCGAATTCATCTATCACCGCGTCTTTAAATATGTTTTCATAATCCAAAACGTAGTGAGGAAACCCTTTTTCTTCTGCAACACGGCGCGCATCGTGAATATCTATACCTGCACAGCAGGCGCCTTTCTTTGCCAGAGCGGCGCCGTGATCGTACAATTGGAGAGTAACCCCTACGACGTCATAACCTTCATCGGCAAGTTTAGCCGCTACTACTGACGAGTCCACGCCACCAGACATCGCAACGACGACGCGGGTTTCAGACGGTGGTTTGGCAAAGCCCAGCGAATTCGTTTTTGTCGCGCCATTATGGAGCATAAAAATCTCCGATTTGAGATAGTCTTGTGTTAAGCGAAATTATACCTGCTCCTAAGCTCTGATTTAGAACCGCGTTAAGCGCTTTGCTCGGGCAGAACTCTTGCTTTGATTGAAACTATTATTTTTGTGAGAAAAATTAAAGGACTTAGCTGTGAAAAATTTTAGTACCAAGCATTGAATTTGTATTTGAATTTGTCGCTTAAAGAAACAAAGTAAAGAGATATTGAAAGAAAGCGTGCAGCAATCTTTGATGTCGCCTTTGAGCAGACAAGGCGTGTTAAAATCGTTTAGTATTCGGAATTGAGCAATGGGGAGTTTTCGAGCATCTGATGTTGGCTAGCCGCAATGTTAAAATTACGAGTGACGTTGTGATGTCCAAACTCAAGTATCAATAATTGTCGACAGTTAATCTGCGCGTCAATGTTGGATCGTGAAGTTTCTGCAGAACCTATAATCGAGAAGTCAGCCTATTTTTTGATACAGGGTTACTAGAAAAGTCGAAAAGTGAACCATCCACATAGATCTAAATGTAAGTTCCACTGGTTATCAGTGATGAGACTTTCGATCTAGCCAAACGAGATGACTGTGATTTGGGCCTTTTGAGTTGACCTTGCTTAACATGACTGGTTTTGACGTGTTTAAATAGACGCGAGTGTCGCTTGTCAAAAGCCACCGCTGACTTCAATTAGTTCTGGCGTAGCTATCACAGAGGTGAAGAGCTCTGGATATTACGCTGATGACTGTCTGCCCAAGCCTTTCAATAAATGTGAGGTTATGGCTCAAGTCCATTGGTTAATCGGAAAACGGGTATGTGCTAGCTATCATTCACACTGGTTAGGGTACCGTAAACACAAATGTATCGTTTTCTTGAACAATACACTACTGCGCCGTGGACTTGCTAAGGTTTTCAAATGTTGCAATTATTTTTTTGCAAGTGCACCACCTAGCGCAAACAAATGGCCCTAAAGTCGCATGATTTGTGGTGTGATGAGCCTTATTTAAGAATTTCGCGGAGTTCACAATTGAAGCAATAGTTTTTAGGTTCCACTATTGAATAGGATTGAGAATGAAGAGGATGTAGTGCGATCGGTTTAATATAAAGTGTAGGCTCTGGACGTTGTGTTTGGGCATGCCTATCACTTAAAGCTAGTGGTTAGGGAGAGTGCGGAGTGAGTAGTGAATTGCAGGTTTCCGAGATGAGTCAAGCACAGGCGCGTGTGGAATTGGCGCGTCTGGCCGACCTTCTTAATCTTGCAAATATAGCATACCATGGAAAAGACTCGCCAAAGATACCTGACTCAGAATTTGATCGTTTGAAGCGGCGTAATGCCAAAATTGAGGCCATGTATCCAGAATTGAAGCGCGCTGACAGCCCTAGTGATTCAGTTGGATCGGCTCCCTCGGATGGCTTTGGAAAAATAACACACTCCGTACCGATGCTAAGTCTTGGCAACGCATTTGACGATGCGGATGTTCAAGATTTTGTCGAGCGAGTGAGTAAGTATCTTGGCCTGTCCGCCGCAGAACTCACGTTTTTAGCAGAACCAAAGATTGATGGCCTTAGCCTTTCGTTGCGTTATGAAAATGGCCAGCTTTCGCATGCAGCCACCCGCGGTGACGGCACAACTGGAGAAAACGTGACAGAGAATGCGCGAACGATCGCTGATATTCCAAAAAGTTTGGAAGATGCGCCAGACGTGCTTGAGGTGCGTGGCGAAGTTTATATGGGGCATGCGGACTTTGACGCTTTGAATTTGCGGCAAAGCGCGTCCGGACACAAGCTTTTCGCAAACCCGCGCAATGCCGCTGCGGGCAGTTTGCGACAGCTTGATGCACGTGTCACGCGTGCCCGGCCTCTTAGGTTTTTTGCCTACGCATGGGGAGTGTTGTCTGCGCCCCTTGGTGAGACCCAGATGAGTTCAATTTTGCGTCTGGAGAAACTTGGGTTTGCGATCAACCCTCTTACCAAGGAATGTGACGATTTCAAAAGTATGGTTGAGCATTATCGCCAAATTGAGGCAAAACGCAGTAAGCTGGAGTATGATATTGATGGGGTTGTTTACAAGGTCAACCGGCTTGACTTTCAAGCACGCCTTGGTTTTCGGGCGACAACGCCACGCTGGGCTGTGGCGCATAAGTTTCCGGCGGAACTTGCCTGGACTAGGCTGCAAAGCATTGATATCCAGGTTGGCCGTACAGGTGCACTCAGCCCGGTGGCGCGATTGCAGCCCATTACCGTTGGTGGAGTTGTCGTATCAAATGCTACTTTGCATAATGAGGATTATATTCAAGGCCGCGATAATCGTGGCATTTCCATTCGTGAAGGCAAAGACATCCGTATTGACGATTGGGTCCAGGTATATCGTGCGGGCGACGTAATTCCGAAAGTAGCGGATGTTGACCTCAGTAAGCGTTCGGTGAATTCTGTGGCATATGTTTTTCCAAATCTTTGCCCAGAATGCGGTTCGTTCGCTGTTCGTGAAGATGGCGACGCTGTTCACAGGTGCACTGGTGGCATGATTTGTCCCGCGCAAGCTGTAGAGAAATTGAAACATTTTGTATCTCGTAAGGCGTTTGATATCGAAGGCTTGGGGGCTCGGCAGATTGAAATGTTCCATGGTGATCCGGATCTCCCAATTCAGCAGCCTGCAGACATATTTTCTTTAAACGAGAGGGACAGTGGTAACTTAACTAAACTTAAGAACAGGCGTGGATGGGGAGCGCAAAGCGCTGAGAACTTGTTTGCAGCAATCGAGGAAAAGCGAACAATTCCCCTTGAACGTCTAATATTCGCATTGGGTATTCGCCATGTTGGCGAAGTAGGTGCGCGTGATTTGGCACTGCATTTTCTCAGCTGGGAAAATTTGACTCAAGCGACTGACTCAGCTCGTGCGGCGGCGCTGGCACATCGGGCAGCAGATAAGGCTGAAGAGACTGAGCGAAGGGCTGCTAGAGTAGAGAACCGAAGGGCGCAATTATCGAATTGCAGGGCGGCGGCGATTGCGGCGTGTGTTGTCGAGGCGTCGTCGTCTCAGGCTTGGACAGACCTGATTGCGATTGATGGCATCGGATCGACCTTAGGTCTTTCATTGAGCGATGCGATGGCCAACCCAATTGAAAGGGCAGCAATAAACCACTTGCGGTCTTATCTTACGATTCTGGCTCCTGACCCTCCTGCAAAACAAAGCCCAGTGACTGGAAAAACAGTTGTTTTTAGTGGAACCCTACAAAAGATGACACGCGCGGAAGCGAAGGCTCGGGCTGAAGCGCTCGGCGCGAAGGTCAGTGGGTCCGTTTCTGGAAAGACAAATATTTTGGTGATAGGCGCAGGAGCTGGTTCAAAAGCCAAAAAGGCAGCGGATCTGGGTGTCAAAACTCTTAATGAAGATAGCTGGATCGCTTTGATTGAGGAATTATGAGCGGGCGCCCTCAGAGTTTATTTCCGCTGTTTAGTGCAGTTACGGCGCTGGATGGCGTTGGCCCCAAGATTGCGCAAAATTTGACGCAGATTTCTATAGAAAAGCCACGTGACCTTTTGTTTTTAATGCCATATTCCGGAATTGACCGGCGAAAACGGGATACTGTGCAGAGCGTCGACCTGCCTAATGTACTCACAGTAGAGGTTCTTATTGGTGCACATCGAGCCCCACGCGTGCGGCGAGGTGCCTATCGTGTGTCAGTCGAAGATTCGAATGCAGCGTTTGAGTTAGTTTTTTTCCATGCGCGGGCGGATTACCTTAAAAAGGTTCTTCCGATTGGCGAACGCCGGATTGTTTCGGGCAAAGTTGAATTCTTTGACGGGGTCCCACAGATGGTGCATCCGGATTATATTCTGAAGTTAGATGATGCTGGTGAATTACCTGAATTTGAGCCAATTTACCCACTGACCGCCGGCGTAACACAAAAAATCATGACTAAGGCAATCCAATCCGCGTTGTTACGCGTGCCTAAACTCGCTGAATGGATTGATCCAGCACAAAAAGAGCGATCGCGCTGGCCAGATTGGCTGGCTGCGTTGCAGGATAGTCATAGCCCAGCATCGCTCGACGACATTAACATTTCAAGCCCGGCCCGGGAGCGTCTCGCTTATGACGAGTTTTTGGCGCACCAACTAACACTTGCGCTTGCGCGGTCCAAGTTGAAAAAGGCCAAGGGAACTATCTCACAAGCAAGCGGTGGATTGCAGAGAAAAGTTCGCATTGCTTTACCTTATGTCCCAACTGCGGCGCAGGAGCGGGCGGTTAAGGTGATTACGGCTGATATGGGTCGGCCAATGCGTATGAACCGTCTTTTGCAGGGTGATGTGGGCGCTGGTAAAACACTGGTTGCGTTCATGGCCCTGTTGGTAGCAGTTGAGGCTGGTGGCCAAGGGGTAATGATGGCGCCTACGGAAATTCTAGCCCGTCAACACATGGCTGGTCTCCGTCCGTTGGCAGAAAGCGCTGGAGTGGTGCTAGACATTCTGACTGGCCGTGATCGGGGGCCGGGTCGTCAAATCAAGATTGCTGCGCTAGCCAAGGGTGAAATCGATATACTAGTGGGGACGCATGCGGTTTTTCAACCCGATGTGCAATTTGATGACCTGCGGTTGGCCGTTGTAGATGAACAGCACCGGTTTGGTGTGCGTCAACGGTTTGAGTTGGGCAAAAAGGGTGATGGTGTCGACGTACTGGTGATGACAGCGACGCCGATCCCAAGATCATTGGCTCTGGCTCAGTATGGTGACATGGATGTTTCGCTGCTGGATGAAAAACCACCCGGTCGGCAGCCAATTGCCACCGCATTAGTATCTACTGGGCGGATGGAGGAAGTAATCCAACATCTGCGACAGGCGGTATCAGAGGGTAAACAATGCTACTGGGTTTGTCCGCTGGTCGAGGACAGTGAGACGGTAGATCTTACATCTGTGGAGGAGCGCTTCAAGCATTTACGTGCGGTGCTAGGAGAGGGAATTCTTGGTCTCGTTCATGGACAAATGCCAGCAGTTGAAAAAGATGCCGCGATGACTGCGTTCGAAAGTGGTCAAACGCGGGTTTTGGTGGCAACCACGGTGATTGAAGTCGGGGTGGACGTGCCTAATGCCACGATTATGGTTATTGAGCGAGCTGAAACATTTGGGCTTGCTCAATTGCATCAATTGCGTGGGCGAGTCGGTCGTGGGTCGCAGGCTTCGACCTGTTTGCTAATTTATCAGGCGCCATTAAGTGATGCTGGAGAGAAAAGACTCACGGTCCTGCGAGAGAGCGAAGACGGGTTCCAGATCGCTGAAACAGATTTAAAGATGCGCGGTGCAGGCGATGTTATAGGAACCGTTCAATCTGGTGTGCCGCGTTTCCGAATCGCCGACATAGAATCTCAGTCAGCACTTTTGGCGATTGCGCAAAGCGATGCACGTAAGTTGTTGAACGATGATCCCAACTTAACTTCACAACGTGGCAAGGCCGCACGAGTTCTACTTTGGCTAATGGAACAGGACCGGGCTATTCGTTTGATATCAGTTGGTTAATACAGTTCCATACTTAATGTTCCCAAAAAGTTCTAATTTTGTTCTTTACATTTCACCGGGAATATGAGAACAAAAATAGAACAAAAGTGTTAATCAAGGAGTAACCCAAATGTTGCACCAAATTAGATATTTGATCCGCAATTCCCGCGAGACTTTGGCTCAGGATGCGATAGGTGGGGTTACTTTGGCTGTTATGATGGTTGTGGTATTACACACGCCTAACTTTTTTTAATTTCTGCCTGCGACCTTTATTGCCAAACCATCCTCTGCATCCTGTCCCAAAATAGATGTGGTCTGAAAAATTGTACCTGTTTTTCGTCTTGAAGGGTTTTGCCTGGTAACTCTTCGAGGATGGCTAGGGTTTCAAGTAAAGACGCAAACAACTTCAGCCGCCTCTCATGCGAGAGTGCGGTTTTTTTTAGTTTAGTGATTGAGCTTATTTGGTTTGTTCTGCCTGTTCCATTGCTTCGGCTGCAGCTTCGATCGCCAATAAAATAGACGCGTGTCGGTTTTTGTACTCGTGGGCAGGGCGCAAAACTTCCAGCCTGGCAAAAGGTTCCGGTGGAGTAGGACCGCCTTTCTTAAGCATTGCCTGCAATGCATCGCGCACAGCTTCAATAGTGGAACGCGTTTGACCAATAGCATGGGCGCCAACGACTGACGCTGCAGCTTGGCCGAGGGCGCAAGCTTTTACATCTTGCCCGAACTCAGTGATCCGCCCGTCTTCAACCTTAACGTCGACGGTTACAGCCGAGCCACACAATGGCGAACGCTTTTTGACCGTTGCGTCTGGGGCATGGAGACGCTCAGTGTGTGGAATCGCGGAAGCCAGTTGCAAGATCTGGCTAGAATAAAGCTTGATCAGATCATTTTCACCGGACATCTTGGTTTCCTTTTCTTAGCCATTCCTAGATAGAGAGCAAAAATTGGGATGCAAGGAGGACAATGGTATGAGCTTTGATCCGAATACGCTGAATTACGACGCCAGAGGGTTGATTCCAGCAATTGCGCAGGATGCAGCCAGTGGCGAGGTGCTGATGATGGCTTGGATGAACGCCGAAGCCGTAGCTCGTACGCTGCGCTTTGGACGGGTGACGTACTGGAGCCGCTCACGCAAGTCTTTCTGGCTTAAAGGCGAGAGTTCGGGGCATATTCAGGAGTTGGTGGATTTTCGCTTTGATTGTGACCGCGATTGTCTGCTGGTCTTAGTGCGCCAGACTGGACCGGCATGCCACACAAACAGGCGCAGTTGTTTTTACACTGCCGTTAGGGACAGTAACGAGATTGAGCTGTTGCAACCCTTAGGATGACCTAACTCAAAGGCCAATTTGCGTGAAAAGGTTCTTTAACGGTTTGAAGTACTGAGCGCTTTCAAAGTCCAACCATCGCGCGGATGTCGCCGGGCGAAGCACCATCATTGCGAAACGTTGATATGGCGCGGGCGTCGTCGCGCTTTGCGAGCCGTTTACCGGTATCATCTCGAATTAGGCGATGGTGATGATAAACTGGGCTCTTTAGGTTCAACAGTGATTGTAAAAGCACGTGAATTTTGGTTGCATCAAATAGATCCGCGCCGCGTATGACATGTGTGACGTCTGACAAAGTATCATCCAGGACTACGGCCAAGTGGAATGCGGCGGCCATGTTTCGGCGTTCAAGTACTACGTCACCGACTGAAGATATCAAATCTTTTGCCACTAACTTATGACAACCAAAGAGGTTTGTGCTGGTTTCGTCAAATTGCGCGGGCAAAGCGGTCGTGCATGCTAAAGACATATTTAGTCTAGTGCATGTGTTCGCTGATGGTGGCAATCTCAAGTCTCGGCAGGTGCCAGGATATAACCGTCCGTCAGGGCCAAATTTAGGAACGCCCTCTTGCGGAGCACTGGCGGCAGCTTCGATGTCACGCCGATTACAGCGGCACTCATATGTCAAGCCTTGAGACCTCAAGCGCTCCAAACCTTCGTCATAATAATCTTTGTGCTCTGACTGACGGTGGACTGGGTCACTCCATGTAACTCCCAGCCAGTTCAGATCATCGTAGATTTGCTGCTCCCAATGTGCTCGTGCTCGGGATTGATCTAGATCGTCTATTCGTAGCAGAAACCGCCCACCAACCTTCTGTGCAACGTTAAAGGCAAGAATGGCTGAATATGCATGCCCGAGGTGCAACGGGCCAGATGGAGATGGTGCGAAACGCGTCGTAAAAATCACAATTTTTCAACTATAAAATGAGTGGGTCTAGTTTTATTGTGGGTAGTTGGGGTCCGAATTTGTGCGTTAGAAGGTGCAATGCACCTAGATTAAAGTATTCATAGATAACCGGGTCGTGGGCGGGACCTTGCCAAGGGCAATCGCTGTGAAAAATGTCCATCAATTCGTCATTTTCGAGAGAGGATACGCGTTCATCAAACGTTTTGGAAGGTACGGTACTTGAGTTGGTGAGGGCGATCCTTGCGTGGGCGCTCTGTTGGATGAGTAAACTCTGTAGCCAAGATCCAAAATTTGCACAATTTTACCTTTAAGTTTCGTTGTAACTTCCACAGCATGCAAGCCGTACTCTAGCTAGCAGTTTTCTACCACATCGGCTTCACAATAGATTGCCCAGTATTCGTTAGAATCTGCGATGTTGTCGCTGATTAGGTAGCAAACGTACTTTGGCGGGCGAATAGTCATGAGACCAGATAAGCTAATCTCAGTACCTGCGTCTAGTCAGCGTTGTCCGACTAGCCACGAATGCCAGTCTGTTTTTGCCCTATCAGTGTAAGCTTTATAGCGGTTTTTCCGGCCACGCCGTCCGCCCTTAAGGCTGTCGACAGGCTGAAATAGACCAAAGTTGACGTTCATTGGTTGGAATGTTTTGGCTTCAGCGCCGCCTGTGATGTGGTGTACCAACGCTCCCATCGCCGTATTTAGCGGCGCTGTGTCCATGGGACGGCCGAGAATCTCTGCCGCTGCAAGACGTCCTGCCAGCAAACCCATTGCAGCACTTTCAACGTAACCTTCCACTCCTGTAATTTGGCCAGAAAAGCGAATATTGGGTTTTGTTTTCAGGCGCATTTGGTCGTCCAGCAAAGAAGGTGAATTAATAAATGTATTGCGATGGATGCCACCAAGCCGGGCGAATGAAGCGTCCTCAAGCCCCGGTATCATGCGGAATACTTCGGTCTGTGCGCCGTACTTCATTTTAGTTTGAAATCCAACAATATTATACAGAGTTCCCAATGAGTTATCACGGCGAAGTTGGACTACTGCGTGCGCCTTTTCATTTGGATTGTGCGCGTTGGTTAGACCAACTGGTTTCATTGGGCCGTGGCGAAGGGTTTCGCGACCGCGCTCTGCCATGACTTCAATTGGAAGACATCCGTCAAAATATCCAGCGGTCTCACCGTCACGGAATTCAGTTTTTTCCGCCGCAAGTAATGCGTCGATAAAAGCCTCGTACTGATCTCGGTTCATCGGACAATTGAGATAGGCTTTCTGTTCAGCTTCGGTCTCTCCTTTATCGTAACGTGACTGCATCCAGGCAACATCCATATTAATGGAATCGGCATAGGCAATCGGTGCGATAGCATCGAAAAATGCCAAACGTTTGGTCCCAGTCTCTGCCTGAATGGCTTCGCCTAGCTTCATTGACGTTAATGGGCCGGTGGCAAAAATCCACGTGCCTTTGTTGGGTAATTCGGTGATTTCCCCAGCCTCAATGTGCACGTTAGGCATAGATCGCAATGTGTCAGTCACGTTTTTGGCAAAGAGATTTCGATCAACTGCCAGTGCTCCACCTGCTGGCAGGCGGTGTTTGTCGGCCATGGCCATGATTAATCCATTGGCCGCACGCATTTCCCAATGCAGTAATCCGACTGCATTCTGTTCATCATCGTCCGACCGGAATGAGTTTGAACAAACCATTTCCGCTAGATTGGCTGTGCTATGCGCAAAGGTCTCAACATTTGGACGCATTTCGTGGATCACCACGTTCACGCCCATGTTGGCTGCTTGCCAAGCCGCTTCGGCCCCAGCCATGCCGCCACCAACGATATGCAATTCTTTTACCATTTCCTGCAGATATTGCAGGATACTGAAATTTAAAAGGGGTCATCGTGAGTATTTGCTGGTTGAGCTTGGACTGCGAGGTCGAAAAAGCCGCGTCGAGAAGACCGGAGGATACACGAAGATCCAAAATTTGATTTTTTCCTATTGTTTTGAAAATTTCTAAAAGTGGGCGTAAACCGCCTTCGTGCATTATTTTGCTCAACAAGAAGTCTATTTGAAAAAATACTCGTATTGGGTGGCAATTTTTTGGATGAAAATTTGGCATTATGAGTTGAGAGACGTTGGGCAGTTATTGGGAGGATCGCCCACAATGCTGTCATTAGTTTCGAGGACCAACTGTTGTGGGAAAGTCCTTGCTTAATTCTGGCTACGGTGACGTTAAGCGACGATCAATCTGTTAAGTTTGCAATGAAATGATGGTAAAAAAGATTGAGATAAACGAAAAGATTTACTTACATCGTTGCATGAGTGAAATCGGCTAGTATGGGGTCAGTATTATTGTGTCCAATCAGGGTTGCGCTTTTCAAGAAATGCGTCGATTCCCTCTTTTGTATCTCGGTGAAGCATGTTTTCTACCATGACATCGCCGGTATAGCGGTAGGCCTGTTCTACCGGCAGTTCAAGCTGCTGGTAAAAGGCTTGTTTGCCTATCTTAACGGCAACCGCCAACTTGGATGCAACAGTTCTGGCTAATTCGATAGCACATTGATCGAGTTGCTCGCCCGAGACTGCCTGATTGATTAAACCGACCGCCAATGCTTCATCTGTTTCAATAAATCGTCCCGTACTTAACATTTCGAAGGCTTTCTTACGATGTATATTTCGAGATAACGCAACCATGGGAGTAGAACAAAATAGGCCAATATTGACGCCATTAACGCCGAAGCGTGTGCCATGCGCGGCGATAGCCATGTCACACGTGGCAACCAGTTGGCATCCAGCCGCTGTTGCGATGCCATGCACCTGAGCAATGACAGGCTGTGGTAGTTTTTGAATCGATTGCATCATGTGCGCACATCGATTGAACAGATCTTTAAAGTAAGCTCTGCCGCCATCTGGGGATTGCCGTCCTTGCGTCATTTGCTTCAGGTCATGTCCCGCACAAAACGCATTTCCCTCACCTTTGATTAAGATCGCGCGGATAGATTGGTCTCCCGCCAGAGCATCAAAATGACTCTGTAACGCCGCAAGCATTTCGTCTGATAAAGCGTTCAGGCGACTGGGTGCATTCATAGTCAGAGTTGAGACCGAACTGGTGTCGCTGCGTTCTACTATTTCCATCTTGCTCTCCAGTCATATTAAGGCAACCTTATCTGGAGTGACTAGGGAGGGAAAGCATGCAGGCCGTGATGAGCCCAAAAGAGATGACAGATTACTTGATTGAGGTTTTTCCACAGGTAAAGGGTGATTATACCATCGAGAAAATGGATGGGCAAAACACGGTGGTGCGCCTCAGAATAGCTGAGCAGCATTTGCGGCCCGGCGGTACCGTCTCGGGCCCAGCAATGTTTGCACTTGCTGATGTTACGGCCTACATCGCTACAATGGCGTGCATTGGTAGAGAGGCTCTGTCTGTTACGACTAATTGCTCCATCGATTTTATGCGAAAGCCAATTGCAGGAGTAGATTTAATTGCTGAGGCGCGTATGCTGAAGCTCGGTAAAACCCTAGCCGTCACAGACATATTGATTTTCTCAAAAGGGTCAAAGGCACCTGTGGCGCGTGCTAACATGACATACGCGATACCGCCGCGTGGTCAAAGCAAACTGTAATATCTTAGCGCTTGAAAATTGTGAGTTTGTTACGCTGGGATTTTATAAGGTTAGATAATCCGAAAAATTTTTGGTTAATGATCAAGTCTGGCTCCATTCCCCGATTATGCATTATTCATTTCGCTAAATAACTTTTTGGGTTGGGTTGGGTTGGGTTGGTTGAGTTTTTAAGAAATATATTGGGGTAAAATGGTACCTTATAAGTAAGTGCCTGATATAAATTAAAAAATTAAAAATTATGTCGCTTGACGTAATGTATTTCTGCTTTATAACGACCAGCGTTGACGCTTGACGTACGAAATTAGTCGAGCACATTCCAAAAAAATTCTGGAAGACCTGTTATGAAAACTTATTCTGCTACTCCGGCAGACATTGAAAAAAAGTGGATCATCATCGACGCTGAAGGCGTAGTGTTGGGACGCCTTGCCTCAATTGTCGCCGTACGCCTTCGTGGAAAACACAAGGCATCTTTTACGCCGCACATGGATGTTGGCGATAATGTTATCGTGATCAATGCGGAGAAAATCCAGTTGACTGGCAACAAGCGTCAGGAAAATTATTATTGGCACACGGGACATCCTGGCGGCATCAAAGAACGCACAAAACAGCAAATTCTTGAAGGTGCCTTTCCGGAACGCGTTGTCACCAAAGCCGTACAGCGAATGCTACCAGGCAATCGACTTAGCCGTAAGCAGATGACAAATCTTCGCGTTTACGCTGGTACCGACCATCCTCATGAGGCGCAGCAACCTGAAGTGCTGGATGTCAAATCCATGAACAAAAAGAACACGCGGAGCTAATAGATGGCTGATCAAATCAATTCGCTTGAAGAGCTGAACGCCGTTGCCGGCGACGAAGCACTTGTCAAAATCGCTGAACCTCGTGAACCTGTTCGGGATGAATTCGGTCGTTCGTATGCCACAGGAAAACGCAAAGACGCCGTGGCGCGCGTATGGATCAAGCCCGGTTCGGGCAAGGTAACGGTCAACGGTAAAGATCAGGACAAATACTTTGCACGTCCAGTTCTGCAACTCATTCTGCGTCAACCTTTCCAAGTTGCGGGTGTCGAAGGGGAGTTCGATGTCGTCGCAACGGTCAAAGGAGGCGGGCTTACAGGTCAAGCAGGTGCTGTTAAACACGGCATTTCAAAAGCGCTTCAACTTTATGAGCCAAGTTTACGCTCACCGCTTAAAGCAGCAGGCTTCCTGACCCGTGACAGCCGCGTGGTTGAACGGAAGAAATACGGAAAACGTAAGGCGCGCCGTTCGTTCCAGTTCTCTAAGCGATAAATCGTTTTATAACACATAAAATAAATATTAGGGCTTACAGGTATGTAAGCCCTTTTTCTTTGGAATTCTTATAAAAAAATGTGCTGCAATTAACTGAAATCATTGATTAATAATTTCATTACAAAACAGGATTTAAACAGACCCGTAACATTTACACCGACGAAACCCCAACAAGTAAAGGTCCAAGTAGTGCTTACTTTTAAAATTCGTAGAAGTCCGAAATGGGGGATGAGCTGTTATCGAGAGTTCATTCTTCAATTAAATTGGTATTACGTAAGAAATTTGTAAATTTTCGTAGTGATGCCAGACCTTTAGGAAATTTAGTTTGTATCACTGGCCTGCCATCAGGCCCAATCTTGAATTTATATTTTTGTCCTTCTTTCACAAAAATATCTTGCTCCAGCATCTTCTTTAATTGATCATGTACGGTCGATTTGGGTAAACCAGTACGCTCTGCGAGATAACTCAAAGTAACACCGACAGAGAATTCGACTTGTCCCCGTTCCCTAAAGTTTTCGTATTGTTCTAATTCTAAAACATGAAAGATTAGAGCGCAATTTGCATTCCCAAAATATTCTAAAGCTTCTTTGTTAAGTGTGATGATTAAATCAAATAGAGCAATTCTTTGATCTAGGTTTGGTAAGTATTTCTTCTGTTCCATCGAATGCCTCTGATGCGGGTAGAATTTGTCTATTTGTATCCGAATTTCGGAAAAAAAAGGGTAAGCGTCCGATTATCGGAAAAAAATTTATCAAATTTTTATTACAACTGGCTAAGTTTGCTCAAATAACTCAATTAGGGGTGCATTTTTCATGGCTGTTCTTTCGCATGATGACAAGCTTTCTCTCAGTAGAAATCTGTGGGTTTATTTCGGAAGAAATTTTGAGCGAGGAAAGCCTTGGAAGATTTATCCAGGTACAGCCAATTTAGAAAAAGACAAAAACACCATCGGATCTTATAATCTTGCGAGCGCTGAAAATATTGATAAATCTGTTACTTTTAGTGCTAATAATACCCGTGGTATCTCTTTCTGCATCCTCACGCTTGTGTTTGTACAAATGATGTTTGCGATTTGTTACTCAGACCTGTTTGATCGATTTGTAGTTTCTACTATCACAAACGGCGAAACGGGTTTGCAGGTTTACACCAGCGATCCTCAAATTCTGACAATTCATCAATTTGGCGATTAAGAGTGCACTATTACTTAAACATCGGCTATTTCTCTTTATAAAAGTTAATAATTATTGGAAGGTCCAAGAGGCGTAAGATTCCATACCTCTGACACCTCGAACACAGGCTGGTACCGTCTCAGCAGAAACAACGCGTCCTTGACTGGTGCGTAATAGAGGTAGAGCTACAAACCAATCCTCGGATAACTCTCGGCATCAGAGCAAAGCCGAAGGTAGCACCTCTCAGAATTCTTATAGATAAGTGAGTCTCAATCCTACTCAAAGCAAAGTACAGCGTTATTCACAGAGCTTTGCACGCGATCCGAAAGTTGAAGTCCAAGGCGGCAAAAAGAACGGTACCGCTGCTGCAAGTCCTAGAACCGCTTCTAGATACTGATCAGCGCCATTTGAAGTGGTCCAGTTTGAACGTTTTGATGTAAGATTGGCTTGGGGAGGCAGCGAGCGATAGCCAAGGGCACTTTGAGCCCCTCACATCGCCACAGGCGCTCGACACGTTTGTCATTAACCCGGCAGCCTGCGTACCCTCAAGCACTAAGGAGATCGGTGATCCCCGTATCGACCATAGTGGCGTGTCAACGCGATCATGTTGGCCGTCAGGAGATCTTTGATCAGCAGCTCGCCCGACTGGCAACCGCCTCTACGTGGATCAGTGCTGGCTCAAAACATTGCAGACCCGCCGCTCAGACACCCACGTCTTGCTACTAATGTTATCAATGCAAGCCCGGCGACGTGACGGGCTCAGTAGTTTCCTCAAGCGGCCTCAGACGGGATCAACTTTTCTGACGTCAGGTCTGATACAGCTCGACGCAATCGATTATTTTCTTTCAGAATCTGTTTGCGCACCTTCCGCTGGTTGGTTGCCATACCGGCGTATTTCTTGCGCAACATGTAGAACGTTTGCTCTGTTATCTGTACCTATCGGATGATGGCGTCTACGCGTGGCATTTCCTGTCCGCACAGCACCTCAACCCGCTGTAACTTTGTGAGAATCTCTTCCGGCTTATGTCGCTTTATTCCCATATTTGTTCCTCCGATTCCTAACTATTGGTGCGGCCCACTTCAGTGGGGAAGATCGTCATGTTATTACGTCAACAATCGGTGAGCGCGGTAAATTCATGTGTCTGGTCTGAGGAGGCCTAGCCCTCGCAAATATACACCTATACCCGCTTCCAGGAGGTCTTCAGGAGGAAAAGGAGATTGGGTTCCGGGGGCATTTCGGGCAAAAAGTTCAACAACACCATGGCTCATCGCCCAAATATGAGCTGAGAACATACTAGCGGGTGGGCGCTTTTCGGGTGGAATTTGTTGGCTGAGTTCATTTGCGGCACGTTCCATAACACCGCGGGCGCGCCCTGCCACCTCTGCCAGTTCAGGTGTTCGGTTCGTAGGCACACCACTTTCGAACATTGCGATGTAGTGACCAGGATAACGACGCGCAAAAGCTAGATAAGCACGCCCCGTAGCCTCGAAAGATGCAAGAGCCGAAGGTTGACCTTTCTCATAGGCGTACTGCATCAGATCAGCGAATATTGCGTAGCCTTGCTTCGCTGCCTCAGCAATTAAATCTTCGCGCCCTTGAAAATGGCGATAAACGGCTGCTGGGGTAACTCCGGCCTGCTTAGCAGCTTCAGACAAGGTGAAACCACTAGGTCCCTTCGCTTCGATTAGCATTAAAGCTGCCTCAACAAGCGCTTGCCTGAGATTACCGTGATGATAGCCGCGTTTACGCATGCCAGATGTCGAGGCCTCCACAGATGGTCGAGTCGATTTGACCAATCATTTGAATATTCTTATTTTCATAATCGAGGTTTAATAGGACATTTCGAATTGCGTTGAGCCGGGCACGCCGCTTGTCGTCAGAGCGTATGATCGTCCATGGCGCGTTTGTATTATGGCTTCGAAACAAAGTTTCGCCAATAGCGGATGTATATTCATCCCAGCGTTTTAGGCCTTCGACATCGATCCAACTGAGTTTCCAATGTTTAAGTGGATCACGTTCACGCGAAAGCATTCGACGTAATTGTTCGGCACGACCAACGTTCATCCAAATTTTGAAAAGATGAATACCATCATTGAAAAATGCGGTTTCAAGCGGTTTGACCTGTTCAAAGAAGCATTCACGTTGTTCTTCGTCACAAAATTCGAATACCTTTTCGACAACCCCACAATTATACCATGACCGATCATAAAAAACAATTTCACCACCCGAGGGCAGGTGATTGATGTAGCGCTGAAAATACCATTGAGTTTTTTCTGCTTCAGTGGGCTTAGGTAGGGCGACAACACGTGCACCTCTTGGATTGAGGTTCTCCCGGAAACGTTTGATTGTTCCGCCTTTTCCGGCCGCATCACGCCCTTCAAAAACGATTGCGATACGCGCATTTGTTTTTTTGATCCACTGCTGCATTTTGACTAACTCACACTGAAGCCCCAGCAAATCGGCTTCGTAAGCTTTTCGGTTTAAGCGATTTGGATGCGGATAATCTGGATCAAGTATCTCATTTTTGTTAGCGCGTCTGACCGTGTCACGAATGATGCTGGGAGCATTATTCTCGTTGTAGGCACTTATCGCGCCATCAAATGGCAACTGCATGAAATCTCTCCGCTTTTTCCAGTATGTCCAGTGCAGACCGACTACGCAATGTACCGCTTGAGCCCGAGAACTTTAGATTAAAATCGCGCTGATAGTTGAAGCGCAAAAGAGAGATTACGATCCAATTTGGTTTAGGTCGTAAGGTGCGGTCTCATAAACTTCGGTGATCCAGTTGCCGTAGAGCAGGTGCGCGTGACTGCGCCAGCGATTAAGTGGTGGCTGAGATGGATCATCTTTTGGGTAGTAGTTTCGGGGCACGTTAATTGGTGTTCCGGATGCTACGTCTCGGTCATATTCTTGCTTAAGCGTATCGCTGTCATATTCAAAATGATTAAAAATGTAGAGCGCTCGATGTGCGTAATCCTCTATGAGGCATGGTCCAGTTTCATCACTTGCAATCAATGTTTTTAGCGCTGAAGCCTCGTTGATCTCATCTTGCCTCATTTCCGTCCAACGGCTGACGGGGATCAAAAGATCATCTGAAAAACCACGTAGATAATGCGAAGATGGTGCAAGATTATGCTGCCGAAAACACCCAAATTCCTTTTGGTCAAGAATATATTTACTGATCCCGTGGAAGTAATTGATCATTGCCATACCGCCCCAGCAAATACCAAAGGTGGAATGGACGTGGGTTTGTGTCCAATCGAAAACCTCAGTCATCTCGTCCCAATATGTGACGTCCTCGAAGGGAAGATGTTCGATTGGTGCGCCAGTAATGATCAATCCGTCAAACTTTTCGCCAGAGGCTCTGACCTCAGAAAATGGACGATAAAACTCGGCCATATGTTCTGCGGCAGTATTGCGAGTTTTGTGTTCGCTCATCCTAATGAGTGAAAACTCGATCTGGATTGCAGTCGCTCCGATTAGACGTGCGAATTGGTTTTCGGTTTGAATTTTTTTCGGCATTAAATTTAGCAGGCCAATTCTAAGCGGTCGAATATCTTGGCGGGCAGCCTGTTTGTCCGACATTACCATAACCCCTTCACGCGTGAGTACGTCGAACGCTGGTAAGTCTGAAGGAATTTTAATGGGCATGTCAGGATTTTTCCCGTATTTTATTAGGTAGTAAATTAGATACTGGCAGATCGAGCCTGAATGCCATCAGCTATCAAGTCGATGAAATCTTGGTTTGACTGCAATTGGCTAATATCTGCGGCTGCCACTGATATGCCCCATTTCGACATCGCCTGGTACAACGGTTGCCGGCGAGCCAGCGCCCGCGAATAAGCCCAACGTACAAATGCGTCTGGGTCAATATTTTTTTCTTCAACTCGATTTTGTGTCATATAATCACTCCAAAGCGTTACTAAGAATTCTGGCTTGTAGAACATTGGCTTTGGCGCTTGGTCGAAGCGACGCACTAATTCGCTTGTATGCACGTCTGATCCCTTGATCCACACAATCAAAGTATTTTCAAACAGCGACTTCAGGATAGGGTCCTGTGGGTCGCTTGGATTAACTATCTCGCAAATTGAGCCTCCAGTGTCGCAAACAAAATTATTGTAACCATACAACTCTCGGGCGCGTACTATGAAATGCTTTGTATCTAATAGCGCTGCTGACTCCGCGATCTGGTGTTGATCTTGGCGACGCACGTATTCCAAAAAGTCCAATCCGCCGAGATCCAAGCTGCCGGGTTTCCCGAGATAGGAGGACAGGGGCGCGAGGTTGTTGAAGGTAATGTTGGAACCAATGTAAATTGAGTCTGACAGTAACAAATCTCGCAAAAATGGAACTTTCATGGCTTCACGTTTAGCATTATCTACAATGTGTTCTCCCATGTATCGCGTGCCAATACGGTAATCCACCGAGTAGTGAAACCAGTCGCCACTACCCCTCAACATATTGGAAACATGGGTTTTTCCCAGGCCTGACATACCAAATAGCATCACTTTACGTCGCGGTGCGTCGCGCCAGGCTTGGACTGAAGAGTAGATCATCTTTTCGTCCCTTTTAATTGCACAATGGTGATATCCACACTCGCGGTGTGGGTCAAACTGATACGTAACGCTCGATAAAAATCGAAAAATTGTGTGCCAACAGAGCTTCGGTATCCTTTGAGTGACTTTAGGCTCTCGGTGGTGCTGGCGACTGAAACTTCCAAAAGGATGTGCCTTAACGACCCGAAAGTTATCCGCGAGAAAATTTAGTGCCAAATTTGAGTATCAGTGTAATGTTCCTACAATAAAATAGTGCTTCAGAGAATGTTGCCATGGATATATAGCGTTTAAAAAGAGGGTGTTTGCTGCCCGTACAGAACAGTTTTTACTAATATCACATGTAAGCGATAGGGAACTTACTACGTCATAACGCAAAAGAGCGTCGTAACGAATGCCGCCAACTGCGCATTATTGTGCAGGTCAATATAAGTGGGACTGTCTAGTCTCTCCGTGAAAATCACATTGCAATATTCGAAAAGCTTAATTCTAACCGAAGAGGCTTTTGTTATTCTTTAACAAGCAGAAGGCTGGTGTTTAGGAAGCTTAAATGTTGCTATTGCGGTGGTAAAAGCGGACTTAAGCCCACTTTCGATTTGCAAGTGAATTCGATTATTTGATGGAAAAATAAACAAGCATTACCGATATTTAGTATCTGAAGCTCCTAGCAAACGACCAGACTCTGCAACGTGCACCCAGCACTGACACCAAAATCGACGTTGCACCACCATTATCGGGAGCTTTCACTCTTAAGTACGTTTTTCGAAGCGATATGTGATCTGAAGCCCTAGGGCCAAAGCCGAGTTGTCTGAAAAACTTGCGCCAGGCGCACTACGGATGTCAGTCGTTGCATTGCCAATCTTAATATAACGGATGCCGCCCGAATACTGGAAATTATTTTGGCTGTATGTTCCACCCACTCCTACACTCCAAAATCCATCGGTTGGGCCAAGATTGGAGACAAGATTACCTTGCGATTGTTCATATCCCACCTGAAATGCGGCAGAGAAGGCATCCGAGAAGCGATGACCTACACCCAATGTGTAAGTGATGGCATCATTTTCATATCCAACGAGGGATGCTCCACCAGTAACACTCGCGTAAATAGGCGGCGAGTAGTCAAAATCTGACCAGTTTACCCAACGTGCCGTTCCAAAAATCAGTGTGTTTTCTGCGATCCCAGTTTGGAAGTCCAAATTCAGAGATTGAGGCGTCTCGATATCCACGGGCGTAGTGGTAGATACTACGTTCGGAACAGTCTCACTTGCCCTCAAAGTGTGTGTGATCTTTGAATTATAAGTTACTGCCACGCGTGCGGCAATTTTGGGATTTTCCCAAGAAGTACCCAACAGATACCCAAAATCAGTTGGGCTGTCAGACGTAACAGTGTACCCATTAACGAAAGGTACAGCTATGTTTGTATCAACAGTTTGAACGCGCAAACCACCATAAACACTAAATCCATTGTAAAGCTTTTGGCGCAGGACCGCCGTTAGACCGTGAGTTTTAGCTTCTGCCCTAAGATTGTATTTCCCTGTGATATCATTCGGGTTGATACTCAGCGCATAAGCCGGATTGTAGATAACGTGCGCGCCATAGGGTTGGTCATAGATAAGAGCCAAATCACTCGTATCCGTGATCGCAGTTTTGAAGCTTAGCTGTGGTAAGCCATAGGACTGACCTATATCTCCGGATACGGTGCCGGCGTAAGATCCCGATATTGACGGATCAATTAAGGAATAAGAAAGCTGTGCGGCGGTACCTTCTTCAAAAATAATGTTTACACCTTGACCCGATCTGTCCAATCCGGCGGCGTATGTTACCCCGGCGGCGAGTGTTAAGGCCGTTGTAATTAATAGCACTTGTTTCATCTAATAAAGTCCTGCTTGGGAATAAGAAGGTTTGCGATTTCTTCCTTCTATTCACGCAGTTTTTAGTGGGTCAATGTTGACGCCAAGTTAGAAAAACAGATGACTTGGCGTCAACAATTTGGCGTTTTTCTTCGAGTTTGAGTGAGAATATTAAAGTAATTTCCACCAAAAATTAGGAGAGCGCCACAGACAAACCAAGTGTCAATGCTTTCCCCATACAAGATAGCACCGACAAGAGCTATCAGAGGTAATCGTATGAAATCTATTGGAATTACAAAAGTTGCTGGTGCAATTTTAAGTGCTTTGGTGAGACAAAAGTGTGCGAAAAGTCCAGCGCAACTGATAAGTGCAAGCCATGGTAAAGACGTTAATGAGGGTATGGTGATGGTGCCATCATAACCCGCAAAGACAACTCCAAGCCCCGCCTGCACGACCGTAAGGTAAAACAAAATACAGGTGATTGTTTCGCTTCGAGTTAACCGCTTTGTAAAGATAATCGAAAAGGCAAATCCTATTGCGGAGGCTGCAGCGGCTAAAAGGCCAGGGCTAAGTGGTGCGGCACCAGGGCGAGCGATCATAAGGATACCCGCAAATCCAATCAAAGATGCAAAAACTCGCGTATTTGTCAGCTTTTCTCCGAGAAGGAAGGGTGAGAAAATCAAAACCCAAAGTGGTGACGTGAATTCAAGTGCAAATACCTGAGCTAAAGGGATAATGGTGACGGCGTAAAACCACAGATTTTGTCCAAAGAAATGCGCGACATTTCGGACAAGATGCAAGCCTAAGTGGCGGCAGGTGATTTGCGATAGGCTTCCTGCCAGCTTCCCAATAGATAGTACGATCGCGATGCCTGCGAGACTGCGATACATCATGATTTCAAACGTATCGAGTTCGAGCGCAATGCTTCGTGCAGCAATTGCCATGGAGCTGAAAGAAAAGATTGCGCCGCTCATCCAAAGTGCGGCTTTGAGTGTGTCACTCATGTATTTGCTCGCGCATTTTCAAACTTTCTGCTCTTGCTCTTAATTTTGCTGTAGCAAGTTTCTGGAGTTACATATTAAATGTCGTTGTTGGACAGATAAGCCGACCTTAACTGTCACGTAAACTGCATTCTCTTTCATTTTTTCACCATACGTAACTTCCAATAAATTTAAGTGTGTTTCAGTGAATAAAAATCCACCTTTGCTCTTCCTAGAAGTCAAACGATGGTCAAAAGATTTGCTGTAATCTTTACTTATGACGAAGTTGGAAGAAAATGTAGCTAGCGGTAGCTTTTGTGGGAAGACGCGGCAGGGACCTGATGCTGCTCCTGCTTTGAAACCAGTAAGGTAAAGCTTACTTTCGCACTAATATACAAAATAGTCCCTTTAGAGCACCTAGAACTTTTCTGTTTTATGAATATGTGTTCGGATCTTATCCATGAGGATCACTTCAACAATTCCATTTGTACCAACTATACCAACGTACTTTGCCTAATCTTCAATATACAACTCTACTGCTTGTTTGATGCTTATTGAGTAAATCTTCTTACTCCTACGCTTCATATACTTGATGTCCTCATACATCTCTTCAGCATCAGCATCAGCATCAGCATCAGCATCAGCAATCGCTTTTGCTTTAGTGCGTAAGGATTGGCTAAATTATTTGCCTTCGTCTATTAACCAAAAACGAGACTGCCATACGTCATAGTCATTTTGAAAAATGACTGCTTTGCTGTTGTAGATGTGTACTTCTTTCTTTGGCATATCAATCACTATGAAACGCAATAGTGCGAAGAGTTTGTTAGTTTTTTTTACGTACACCAAAAAGCTAAATAAAAGCATTCAGTTATTTATTACTTTATAAGTGGACTTAGCTATATAAATCATCAGGTTAGCGCACTGCCATTACTCCCACTCAATCGCGCCTAATTTGTAAGTTATTGATATAATGTAATAAAAAAATGTAACTATCATGTAGCTTTTAAATGATAGTGCTTTTCATAATGGCTTTCCCTTTCTGCCTTCAACATTCCTGCGGTTTCATCGACAAAATTATTTCTATCTTCTCTACTATCAAAAACCCAAATACAAACAGTGTCTTTGCTATGGTAGATAGCCTTCAACTCGTCGTCTAATTCACATAGAGATTGGGGGATATCAATATGTATACAATACATAATTTTTTATTCCCACTCAATAGTGCCCGGTGGCTTTGAAGTAATATCATATGTAACGCGATTTATTCCTTTAACCTCGTTAATTATTCGAGTGGCGGTTTCAGAAAGAAATTCGTGGCTGAATGGATAATAATCGGCTGTCATACCGTCGACAGACGTAACGGCTCGTAGTGCGCAAGCGTAATCATATGTTCGGCCATCCCCCATCACACCAACCGTTCGTACTGGTAGGATCGCGACAAATGCCTGCCAGATTTCATCGTACAGGTTGTGCTTGCGTATTTGGTCGATGTAAACCGCGTCGGCTTTTCGCAAGATGTCGAGTTTGTTTGTGGTGATTTTTCCGGGACAGCGAATGGCCAAGCCTGGACCCGGGAATGGGTGGCGACCAATGAAGCTTTTTGGTAACCCCAGTTCGTGCCCCAATTGGCGCACCTCGTCTTTGAACAATTCGCGGAGTGGTTCCACCAATTTTAGGCCCATTTTTTCTGGCAGGCCTCCAACGTTGTGGTGCGATTTGATAGTCACAGATGGCCCGCCAGAAAAGCTTACTGATTCAATCACGTCAGGGTAGAGCGTCCCTTGCGCGAGAAATTCTGCGCCCTCAATAGTATCGGCATGCTTTTGAAATACGTCTATGAAAAGTTTACCGATGATTTTACGTTTAGTTTCTGGGTCAGATTGGCCATCAAGTTCTTCGAGAAATAACTTAGACTCATCGGCGTGGATAAGTTGGATGTTGTAATTTTCGCTAAACATGCCGATCACTTCTTCTGCCTCATTCTCGCGCAACAGGCCGTGATCGACAAAAACACATGTGAGCTGTTCGCCGATGGCTTCGTGGATCAGCATTGCGGCAACCGATGAGTCGACACCACCAGACAGTCCGCAGATCACTCGTTTTTCCCCTACCTGTGCACGAATTTTAGCGATCATTTCTTCGCGATATGCACTCATCGTCCAGTCGCCCGTAAAGCCGGCTAGTTGGACAAAGTTCGCTAAAAATTTTGCACCACTTGGCGTGTGATGCACCTCGGGGTGAAATTGAACAGCGTAAAAGTCGCGGCTTATGTCTGCAGTTATGGCGAATGGAGCATTGGGTGAGGTACCGTATACTTGAAAGCCTGGTGCAACTTCACTTACGTGATCTCCGTGGCTCATCCAAACTTGCTCATCGCCCGCAGCAAACCACCCATCTAAAATGCCTAGCTTGTTTCTTGAACTCACAAAAGCGCGACCAAATTCAGCGGTGCCATGGCCGCTTTCTACCTTACCACCAAGCTGAACCATCATCATTTGCTGTCCGTAGCAAATGCCCAAGATGGGAACGCCATACTCAAAAACTTCCTGCGGAATACGCGGCGATCCGTCGCGTGTTACGCTGTCTGGGCCACCGGAGAGAATGATAGCCTTTGGTGCGATTTTGCGGACAGCGTCCATCGTCATCGTTTGAAATGGATGGATTTCGCAGTAGACTTTTAATTCTCTCAGGCGGCGCGCAATTAGCTGCGTAACCTGACTGCCGAAGTCAATAATTAAGAGGCGGGCGTGGGATGTGTCACTCATGGGGCGGCCTTAAGTCACAGGCGCGTTTTCCGCAAGAGGCAACCGACAGATGGGAACTAATGTTGGTGAGGCCGTTGAAGGGACAGCACGCTCACTAACGTACCGATAAGGTTCAATTCACCATTCAAAAAATAAAATTTAACCATAAGTCGAATCTCATAAAGTCGCCTTTCAGCATCTTTTTATTGAAGGGATGCGCACCGAATTTGATGAAACTATATTGAACTTTGCTGGAATTATTTTGTCTAACCATGAATTTTTTTGAAATGCGCTTCAGGGCTTAGCCTAAGCGAATTTTGCAATGGCGCCTAAACGCTTCCAATCGTGATAGGCTTGGGATGATTTGTATCTTGTGTGCAACTAAACCATCGACAAGCGGAAAGATCAGTTATCTAAAAATATAATTTGTTTTCGCTTCCTGCAGTATTTGCTGCAGAGTCCCCTTTCTTCATCATTGCTAAAGAATAGGTCTCCGTTGACTTAAGTTCTGGTTTAACGCGGGGATAGGACGAAAGCGCTCAGTTTGGCGTTCAATGTGCTTGTTCAGAAATTTGTTGTAATGCTGATTAGATTGACGGGAAAAATATAGTTGATGAAAGTGTTCTGACTGACAAATGTTTTAGACTTAAATTTTGCTGATTATCGAAAAGTGGACAGAGGCAATGATTTAAAGTGTGACTTGGAAATTCAGAAGATTTGGTATCAATTCTGATGATGAATGTCGCTTTTTAACGTGAATGGCCGTTATCTAAACGAAGGTGGGATAGTGCTCGCTGTAGATGTGAACACAAGCGAATATCTTTAAGCAAGGAAAAGTCATGGCAGAAGCAGCGATACGTCGGCGTGGCCGTTCTGGAGGTGGTGCAGCGAGACGCGCGGAGCGGACTGGACTGAAGATTGAGGCGGCGAAGTATATTGAGCGTAATATTCCGCTTTTTAATATTTTGACGGACGAAGCATTAGAAGTGATTGAGAGCAATGCAGAGGGCATTCTTGAAGAGGTTGGTGTTAATTTTGTGAATAACCCTGCTGCTTTGGAGCGCTGGCGTAATGCGGGTGCAGATGTTGAGGGTGAGCGCGTTCGTATTCCTCGTGGGTTGGCGCGAAAACTCTGTGAAACGGCACCTGAAAAGATTATCCAACATGCGCGCAATCCGGAACGGACAGTTGAAATCGGTGGAAACACACTAGTTTGTGCACCTGTTTATGGCCCGCCTTTCGTGCGTGACGGAGCAGGAGGGCGCCGCTACGCAACAATGGATGATTTTCGAAAATTTGTGAAACTAGGCTATATGTCGAACTGGTTGCATCATTCGGGTGGAACGGTCTGCGAACCGACAGATATTGCTGTGAATAAGCGCCATTTAGATATGCTTCTGGCGCACATGACGCTTAGCGATAAGCCGTTCATGGGGTCAGTTACGGAACCCAGCCGAGCGCAAGACAGCGTTGAAATGTGTGAAATTCTGTTTGGCAAGTCCTTTGTGCAAGAAAACGTGGTAATGACGTCGCTCATCAACATCAATTCACCAATGACATTTGACGACGTGATGATGGGCGCTCTTGAAGTGTACGCGCTTAACAATCAAGCATGTGTCGTTTCGCCCTTTATTGTAGGTGGGGCGATGGCGCCTGTTTCTGTGACGGGAACGCTGACACAGGTTTTGGCGGAAGTTTTGGCTGGAGTCGCGTATTCACAGTTGATACGTTCAGGCGCGCCGGTGATTTTTGGAGCATTTGTCACGTCGATTGATATGAATTCAGGTGCCCCAACATTTGGCACACCGGAAGCCAGCCAAATCTTGTATGGAGCAGGTCAGTTAGCACGGCGCCTAGGTCTCCCATTTCGTTCTGGTGGCGGATTGTGTGGCTCAAAGCTGCCAGATGCGCAGGCGGCCTATGAGACCGCCCACACCCATAATGCGGCACTTCTAGGCGGCGTTAATTTCATGCTGCATTCGTGTGGCTGGCTGGAAGGAGGTCTAGTGTCCTCGTTTGAAAAGTTCGTTATGGATGCGGACCAGTTAGGTGTTTTGCATCAGATGGCTCGTGGCATAGCGCACGATGAGAATGCCCAGGCGTTGGATGCAATCCGTGAAGTCGGGCCAGGTGGGCACTATTTGGGTTGCGCCCACACCCAGTCGAATTTTAAAGATGCATTTTGGCGATCGGAGCTGCTCGATTATAAACCATTTGAAACGTGGGCTGACGAAGGGGAGCGAGATACGCAAGCGCTGGCCGCTGCACGGGTTGAACAGCTTTTGGCCGGCTATCGTAAGCCGACCATAGAGCCAGATATTGAGGAGGCGCTAAACGCTTACGTCGCTAATAAAAAAGCTTCAATGCCAGACTCACTTTATTGAAGTTGAATCAACAAATCGATTGTTACTGAGAATGTAATCGATCTCCCCTGAAAACGAAAAACTCGGTACAAGTTCCGGTTTAATCAAAAGTGCATTTAGGTTGTTCTGATACAGATCCGAGAGATTTCAAGTCAATTTTAAAAAATACAATCAAGACAAAGTGCTGTGAAGTGAGAGCATGGCTGGGTTGCATTTCTGGTACTAGCTATAGACTCGAGCTATGTTAAGTTATCGGAAGCGTCGAAACTCTGAGGGAATACCGTGCGTAACTTGAAATTACCTGAACAACGCCATCCAGAAAAAGCCCACCGCTCTGATAATGTGCAGCCTCGTAAACCCAAGTGGATACGTGTCAAGGCGCCGACCGGTGAGGGGTATAACGCGACCAGAAAAATTTTGCGTGAAAACAATCTAGCAACAGTTTGCGAGGAGGCGGCGTGCCCAAATGCAGGCGAGTGCTGGAGTGCTGGTCATGCAACCATGATGATAATGGGCGAAATTTGTACGCGCGGTTGTACGTTCTGTAACATTGCGACTGGCAAGCCTAATGCGCTCGATACGTTCGAGCCTGGACGCGTAGCGGAAGCAGTAAAGAAGCTGGGTTTAAAACACGTAGTCATCACATCGGTCGATCGCGATGATTTGGAAGACGGTGGCGCTGAACACTTTGCTCAAACCATACGCGCTATCCGACACCGTTCACCTGGCACAACAATAGAGATTTTGACACCCGATTTCCTTAAATGTGCCCCATCTGTTCTTGATGTCGTAGTCAAAGCTAGGCCAGACGTGTTCAATCATAATCTTGAAACTGTACCGGGGCTTTATCCACAAGTGCGCCCCGGCGCGCGATACTTCCACAGTTTGCGCCTTTTGCAGAGAGTAAAAGAAAAAGATCCGTCAATCTTTACCAAGTCGGGCATCATGGTAGGCTTGGGAGAAGACCGCCAATCGGTGCATCAGGTCATGGAAGATATGCGCGCAGCAGACGTAGATTTTCTAACAATTGGCCAGTACTTGCAGCCGTCTCCAAAACATCACGGCGTGGATAGATTTGTTACACCAGATGAGTTTTCTAGTTATGAAAGGGCAGCCTACGGGAAAGGATTTTTGATGGTATCGTCAACGCCTCTAACTCGGTCATCCCATCATGCTGGAGACGCATTTGAGCGGTTACGTGATGCGCGCAAAGCCCATAGCGGTAAACAGAAACATTAGGTCTGATGGCATATTCAATTAAGTTATCCGGTGGAATTAAGTTCCAAATTAAGGTAAAGATATAAGATACGCTGCGATGGCCTCCCTATCATTTGATGTCAAACGAGACAGGTTTTGGACGACATGAGCCATATGTCCGCCGGCACTATCGTAGAGAGGTGTAAACCCTGTTTCAAAATAAAATGCGAGATCCTGTTCAGACCAACCAAGGGTACTAGGAGTGATATCGGGCACAGTGCCTTCACCCGACGGGTTAGAAGCACCTTTCAACCAAAGGTTGTGGTTCAAATTACCCAACCGTTTACGAGATGTATGGCATTCGCCGCAATGTCCTAAAGCTTCAACGAGGTAACGTCCGCGTTTTTGCTTGACTGTCGATGCATCAGTGATCCAGTCAGCATCTGCAAATAATAATTTCCAAATTCCGAGGCTAAGCCTGATATTAAACGGAAACTTTATATCGTGTGGTCGGGAGGGTGTCGTGTCTGCTGGAAGTGTTTGAATAAAAGCATGAAGGTCAATGACATCTTGAGGTGTGGTGCGTGAATAAGATGTGTAAGGGAAGGCGGGATAATAATGCGTGCCGTCGGGCGAAGTACCTAGTTTCATTGCATTTGCTAGATCAAGTGCGCTCCAATCACCAATCCCGTACGTTGGATCAGGCGAAATATTTGGCGCCATAAAGACACCAAAAGGCGATGAAAACGATTGTGCTCCCTGCAAAATTGGCAAAGTACTCGGTTCTGCATTAGGGGCAGTATGACAGGAAGCACATCCCGCAGCGTGGAAAACAGTTTCGCCTCGTTTGACGTTACCTTGCAATCCACTCAAAAAATCTGCAGGCAAAGTTCCAGGACGTGTGTAAAAATAAAAAGACGATAGCCCAAAAATGGCCAGCACCCCAAGTATGATTGTGAATCGGTGCATTCTAACTCTTTTAAACAGATGGCTCTGCCAGCACCGAGGTGCAGGCAGTAACTTGTTGTGAGGCCATGTGGTTAGTTTCTAGTTTCTTTGTAGACTTTGTGGCATCCGCCGCAGGATGCGCCCAACGGTCCCATTGCACCACGCATGCTATCTAAACCGCCGCCGGCCGCAGCCTTCATCAAAAGCGCAGCATCGGCCATTGCTTTGCCCTTGTTCATTATATCTGGGAAATTCGTCCAAATTTCAATTTTCGCATTGGATTTGGCTGATCCGCTGTCAGAACCCTTTGGCCAGATGAGAGATTGATCCAACATAGATAATGCTGCGAGGTTGCTGGCCGCTGTGGTAGCTACAGTTGCATCATATTCTGCTTGACCTTTAGCCATGCTGCCCAATGTGCCCAAATTGAATGCATATAACTGCATCTGCGCCTGCCGGGCTTTGATCGCGGCATCAATGTGGCCATCAGCATGGATTACGCTCCCTGTTAACACTAAACTTATCGTGATCGTTATTATCCTAAACGTACGATTCATTCGGGTCTCCTAATGTAATTTCCTAACCATACCGTAACTGTCAATTTTGTGATTGCTATCCTGAATTTTTGCAGATTAATTTTTCGATTACGCACAGAAAAATTGAATTTCTGGCTGTTCTCAATCTTGTTAACTAAAGCAATTTTTCGAACTTTGGTTCCTCATTGAAACGTGATGCGCAACAAAACTTAATGCTACTTTGCCAAGCTCCTTATTTGGGAAACTTTTTTATAAAATATAAATAAATCAATTGTTAAAGCCGCACTTTGAAAGTAAAAAATTTTAGTGATCTTAAAATTAAAGATTTGCGGCTATCGTGCTATTTTTTGGGGGGCGGCACAAATTAAATCGATCAGCAAAACTAAATTCTTCCAAATTCTTAAGTCGTTTTAAAGTGTCACGATTTATTATAGTAGCGCTTCACAATTACGTGACTGATATGCAAATAGTGGTTTCAAAAAATCAATAGGTGCACTGTTATGCTGTCACAGGTTTTTTTGAAGTAGATTATGCTGCTTGCTATCGGAACCCTGCGCTGAAAAATTGAATTGTTTACCCAGTAAATCTGACCTTACCGATGTACGGAAGGTTTCGATTGCGCTGTGCAAAATCAATTCCATACCCAACCACAAATTCATCTGGGATCGAAAATCCAATCCAATCTGCGGCAATGTCAGCCTCGCGACGTGACGGTTTATCAAGAAGAGCGATCGTCTTAAGCTTTCTCGGTTTTCGGGACTGAAGCAAATGTTGTACGTGGGTCAGTGTGTGGCCCGTGTCCACAATGTCTTCAACGACAAGAACATCACGACCCTCAATTTCTCCTCGTAGGTCCTTCAAAATCCTCACCTCGCTGGAACTCGTCATGGAATTTCCGTATGAAGAGGCCTCAAGAAAATCAACCTCCACAGGCAAATCTAGTTCTCGTACTAAATCTGCAATGAATACGAATGAACCGCGCAACAAACCAACGACAACAAGTTTATCGGTGCCCGCATATTCTGCAGAAATGGCCGCACAAAGCTGCTCAATGCGGGCTGCAATTGATTTTGCAGAAATCATCTGATCAATGACATATGGACGCTCTGACATGAGAACCTCTTGATTTTTCACAGCTAGAATACGAAATGTCGCGGGACTGTCACGCTAAAAACTTTTTTATTAGGAAGCTTCATGCCGACCCACTCTGAGACCCGGATTTTGCCCTACACCGCACAGCAGATGTATAGCCTTGTGGCCGACGTTGCATCATATCCTGAATTCTTGCCGTGGTGTGCAGCGGCGCGAGTCCGTGAATGCGTTTCGCTTGGGGATGAAACACAAGTCATGCTCGCAGATTTGGTTATATCGTTTAGAGTGTTTAGGGAGAAATTTGGTAGCCGAGTCACACTCAATCATGGACTTAGACGCATCGATACAGAATACCTTGATGGGCCATTTAAGTATATGAAGTCTAATTGGAAATTTCGGAATGCCGAGGGAGGTTGTGAAGTTTATTTTTTTGTTGATTTTGAAGTCCGCAATGCAATTTTACAAAAAGCGATTGGTTTGGTTTTCTACGAAGCAATGAGCCGAATTGTAGCCGCGTTTGAGGCGCGCGCAGCGATGCTCTATACCTGATACATCTGAGAGGACATCATGATTACTCCCAGGCTTGCAGATTTCATTGCTTTTACCGAAAAGACTGCCGCTCCTTGGCAGACAAAACGATTGCTCTGTTTATCAATGCTGGACTGGGTCGCGTGTGGAATCGCTGGAGCGGATGAGCCAGTTTCCCGGATCACGCGTGGTTTGGTGGAGGAGGAGGCCGGTGCAAAACAGGCGCATGTATTTGGAGGTCACCGGGTGCCAGTGCGGGCAGCCGCGCTTGTAAATGGGACGGTAAGTCATGCATTGGACTTTGATGACACGCACTTTGCGCACATTGGCCATCCGAGCGTCGCAGTCATTCCTGCAGCCCTAGCGTTGGCCGAACACCACGATGTCTCTGGTTCTGTTTTACAGCACGCCATGCTTTTAGGCTTAGAGACAAGTATCCGTGTGGGTATTTGGTTGGGGCGAACGCATTATCAAACTGGATTTCATCAAACTGCAACCGCAGGTACGTTTGGCGCGACAGCGGCGTCCGCTCGATTATTAGGCTTGGACGCGAGCGGTACTGCAGCAGCGCTTGGGTTGGCCGCAACACGCGCATCAGGTCTACAATCTCAATTTGGAACCATGGGAAAACCATTTAATGCCGGTATAGCTGCGGCGAATGGAGTAGAGGCGTCGTTGCTGATTGCGCGTGGATTTGAACCGAATTCAAGCGGAATTGATACGTTGCAAGGATTTGGGGATACGCACGCATCTGAGCGGGATGTTGAATCAGCACTTTTTGAGCTGGGCAAGCGTTGGATATTTGACGGTATCCATCACAAATTCCATGCGTGTTGTCACGGTTTACATGCCACATTAGAAGCGATCGCTAACTATGATCGGCCGAAGTTGGATGATATCGTCTCGGTGTCGGTTGCGACACACCCGCGATGGCTGACTGTTTGCAATCAATCAAATCCTTCGACTGGATTGGGGGCTAAGTTTTCGTTCCGTTTGGTGGTCGCTTTAGCGTTACTAGGTTATGATACTGCTTCTCCTGAAACTTTTCGTGATGAGCTGTGTTTTAACCCTGATGTTCTAACGCTTCGTGATCGTGTAGCCGTTGCAGGGTGCAGTGGCTTGAGTGAAACTCAAGCGCAGGTTGAGATAGCACATAAAAAAAATGAGATGCATAAGATGTTTTACGACTTAGATGCACCTATGTCGTTAAGTGAACGTGAAACTCGAATTTTCGCGAAAGCTGCAACTCTCGTTGGTGAAGAACGCGCATCTAAGCTCTGGGATATTATTAAGAAACAAAGTGACCCTTCGGAAATAGGTCTGTTAATACGAGCATCTGAGACGCGCCACAAAAGCCATTGAGTCATCCATGAACTTCGGCGTGCGTCAGGGGGTTCGCAACTTATATTTATGAAGTAATGTCGTATGCGCGCTCGCCATGGACTGTCAGATCAAGGCCATTGACTTCCGTTTCCTCATCGACACGTAGAGGCGTGATTAATCCACAGAGTTTGATCAGTACAAATGAGATTGACACGGTGAAGACCCCCACTATGACTAAGCCGCCGAGTTGTGCAATCCATACGCCCTGACCGAAAACGGCAATCATAAGTGTACCGAAGATCCCACCAACTCCGTGTACGGCAAACACGTCAAGCGTATCGTCAATCTTGAACTTGTTGCGTATTATGTTGACCGCTTCCTGACATAGAATACCAGCAATCGCGCCGATGAATAGGGCTTCAATCGGTCCAACGAAACCTGAAGCTGGTGTTATCGATGCAAGCCCCGCTATGGTACCTGTTACCAGACCGACTAGTGACGCTTTGCCGTATTTTAAGCGCTCCCAAAGAGCCCAAGTCAAAGAGGCCGTTGCCGCAGAGATGTGAGTGACGGTTAAAGCCATTGCAGCGCCGCCATCAGCGGCAAGCTGTGAGCCGCCGTTAAAGCCAAACCAGCCAACCCAAAGCATGGACGCACCAATCATCACCATCCAAGGAGCATGGGGTGGGGTCGTGCGGTGTTTTCGAGGACCAAGACAAACTGCAAGCGTCAGTGCAGCCAAACCGGCGGTCTCATGGACAACAATTCCACCGGCAAAGTCCCGAACACCAGTGACGCCAAAGATACCTCCGTCCGCCATCAATCCGCCTCCCCAAATCCAATGCACTACGGGCGCGTAGCAAAGCAGCATCCAGAGAGACGAAAACAAGAGCACAAAACCAAACCCGATACGCTCTACGTATGCGCCAACTATCAAGGCTGGGGTGATAATTGCAAAAGTCATTTGGAACGCAAAAAACAGAATTTCAGGCAGTGTGCCCGATTGACTGTCGGCATTAACGGTGTTCAAAAATATTTTGTCTAGGCCTCCCCATACGCTGGCGCTTCCACTGGCACCGCCAAACGCGATCGAATAGCCGAGAGCCAGCCATAGGACACTCATCAAACATGCGATTGCATATGTTTGCATGAACACGCTGAGTACGTTTCGAGCTCGCACGAGACCACCGTAAAAAAGTGCAAGACCGGGTAGGGACATAAACAGAACCAAGGCTGTTGCCACGATGATCCATGCAGTGTCAGCTCCGTTCATTTTTTATCCTCACGCTCTATTTGTCCATTGTTGCCTCCATGCAGTTATTGGGCCCATGAAACAAAGGGGCGACACATCAAAACTGTGCCCAAACCGTGGGCAATTTTTATTTTGATTAAAAAAAAGGCATAATTTTTGCGGTACTGTCTATATTTGCATCAGTTTTCGGATGCAGCTCGTAAAATAAGCAGCAACGCATGATTCCGCGCCGCTTGTCGAACGTTGTCCCGGCCGATGGATCCAAACTCGACGGTTTTAGTGACGCAAACTTGCCCACGAGCAAGGCCAAAACAAACACGCCCCTCGGGCTTAAACCTGGAGCCTCCAGGGCCAGCAATGCCGGTCAGGGACACTGCAATGTCGGCATTGCTGTATTCCAAGGCTCCCATCGCCATCTCCCACGCCACTTCTTCTGACGTCGCACCAACCTTCTCTAGTGTCGTCGAATTTACACCAAGCATTTCGATCTTGGCAGTATTGGTGTAGGTTATAAAACCTCTTTCAAAAACAGCTGATGAACCCGGAATGTCGGTCAGAGCTGCGGCAACCATACCGCCAGTACAACTCTCTGCTGTGGCTACTTTCAGGCCGAGCAATTGACAGGTCGAAAGGATGTTAAGTGCCAGTTTCACAGATGAAGCAAGCCATGGCTGAGACCAGCCAATATAATCGTGCAAATTGCGGCAAAAACACCTGCGAATACATCGTCCAGCATTACTCCCAGAGCATCCTGTCGTCGGTCTGCCCATCCAACAAGCAAAGGTTTGGTGATGTCAAAATATCGAAACAGAATAAATCCAGCTATCCAGCCAGGATAGAGCCGAAGTGGATCGATATCAATCTGCCAAGCGCCATAACTAACCACTAGTAGCGTGATCCACTGGCCGGCAACTTCATCGATGACAATTTCTGAAGGATCATGATCTTCCTGACCCTTTGTTACCCGTGCCGTAGCCCACCAGCCGAGGAAAAACACAAAAATAGTTGCAATTAACAGTGTGGGAAAGCCACCTAAATAGTGAAGTGCTAACGCTCCTAGCACTCCAACGCCAGAGCCCCAAGTACCAGGAGCAGGTCGTAGATAACCAACATAAAAAACAGTAGCGATTATTTTACTCATGGGTTTACCAAGGTTATGGTAGCCAATGCAGCGATACCCTCTGATCTACCAGTAAAGCCGAGTTTTTCGGAGGTCGTTGCCTTGATCGAAATTCGGTTGATCTCAACGCCTGTTATTTCGGAGATCCGTGTTATCATCGCTTCTGCGTGTCGAGAAATTTTTGGATGCTCGCAAATTAAGGTACAGTCAATATTAGAGATCATAAAACTCCTTTGAATTGTTAAATTAACAGCGTGTCGCAAAAATATAGAGCTGTCGGCGTCTTGCCACTCAACATTGTCCGGAGGAAAATGTCTACCAATGTCACCTTCTGACATCGCGCCGTAGATCGCGTCGGTAATTGCATGCAAGCCGACATCTGCATCGCTGTGGCCTTTCAGGCCATGATTGTGAGGCACACGTACACCGCACAGCATAACGTGATTGCCCGCCTCAAAAGCGTGAACGTCAAATCCATTGCCAACGCGAATGTCCATGCTACCCCGCAAATTTCTTTCTAGTCGTTTAAAGTCGTCCTGTGTGGTGATTTTCAGATTATTTTCTTCACCCGGAACAATGGTGACCTCAATACCAGCAGCCTGCGCAACTTCAACATCATCCGCCGCGCCGCCGCAATGGGAGCGATGTGCCTCCAGAATTGCTTGATATGAAAATCCTTGTGGTGTTTGCGCTCGAAATAAACCTGTACGATCACGCGCATTCTGCACTTTTCCAGCTGTAGCGCTCCAGAGCGCATCTGTGATTGGTAGTGCAGGAGCTGCACCTTCCGCTCCAGAATGAAGTGTTTTTATTACGGCTGAGATAATACTCGACGATATTCCGGCACGGGCGGCATCATGAATAAGTACATGTGAAAAATTACGCTCTTTGAGGGCCTCAAGTCCAGCCTGAACCGACGCATCACGTGAAGCGCCACCAAGTGTTACGTTGAGGTTTAACCCAATTACGTGTTCTTTGTCGTCTGGATGAATAACTAGGACGACCTCATCAATTAACGGGTGATCAGCGAACGCACCGATAGTCCAATCCGTCACGCGCTTGCCGCTTAGAGGGCGCCATTGTTTGGGTAGACCACCGCCTGCGCGATGACCACGCCCGGCTGCAACTATAATCGCTGCGGTCTTGAACTCTGATTTTGTCATGCTGCCTGTCTAGAACCTGCAAGCCATAGTGGCAATTGCCTCAATTGATTTGCTTAAAAATTAGGCATGTGCACAAAAAAAGGTTAAGTAAATCCGACGTAACATTGAGCTTGGGGCGTGATTAGGGTAGCCAAAAGCAAACTTGAGGGAAAAGCGCATTGACCATTCGTGTTGCCAATCAACCCAAAAATTCTCCGGTATTCTTGGCTCCGTTGGCCGGAATTACTGATCTACCATTTCGCGATCTCGTTGCATCTTTTGGTGCTGGTTTGGTTGTCAGTGAAATGGTAGCGAGCCAAGAGATGGTGCAGTCCAAACGAGGAGCCCGTGAAAGAGCTGAGCTTGGTTTTCAGCGTGCGAGCACCGCGGTACAATTAGCAGGTTGCGAAGCATATTGGATGGCAGAGGCCGCCCGTTTAGTTGAGGCTAATGGTGCGTCCCAGATAGATATTAACATGGGATGTCCTGCGAAGAAAGTGACGGGAGCTGGCGGTGCAGGAGCCAGTGGATCGGCGTTGATGAGAGATCTTGATCAGGCGCTAATGTTAATCGAAGCGGTGGTGTCGGCTGTAAAGATACCTGTATCGCTCAAAACAAGATTGGGGTGGGACAGCAGGAGTTTAAATGCACCAGAGTTAGCTCGCCGTGCTGAGGGCGCTGGTATTCAAATGATTACCGTCCATGGGCGTACACGCTGCCAGTTTTACAATGGCACGGCAGATTGGCAGGCCATATCCAAAGTGAAACAAGCCATAGGTATTCCTGTGATTGCCAACGGTGATATTATCGATACTGAAACGGCCATCAATGCCTTGGAGGTCTCAGGTGCAGATGGAATTATGGTTGGCCGTGGCGCGCAAGGGAGACCTTGGTCTCTGGCTCAGATAGGGGCGGACGTTTTCGGTACGCCTCCACCGCGCAAGCCGGTTGGCAGTGAACTCGTGGACATGGTTGTTGAGCATTACGAGGCAATGCTGACATTCTATGGTCCAAAGCTTGGTGGGCGCGTCGCCAGAAAGCATTTGGGCTGGTACATGAAAGATGCGGGGACCGCGCCTGAAATGCGCCGTCGGGTTCAGACGTCGGACGATCCAAAAGAAGTAATAACACTTTTGCAGAGTGCGCTCTTGGTTCCACAACTACAGGCTGCGGCATGAATATGGACTACCCAATATGGAACTCGTTACCGACCCCAGCCCTGATGGTTGATGATGACGATAAAATCATTAATCTAAATTCTGCTGCTGAAGGCTTTTTAAACGCTTCCTCCAAGTCGATGTGCGGTCAGCCTATCTGGGACAAGATTATGATAGACGCCCCGCTTGAAGAGGCTTTTCAACGGGCTCGTGAGAACGGTACTCCATTGTTTGTGAACGACGCAGATGTGGGTACTGGTGACGGCCCGCCAGTTCAGTGCAATCTACAAATTGCACCCCTGACAGACGTACCCGGTCATATGATGTTTTTGATCTCATCGCGCGAATTGGCCGGGCGTATGACTCGCAGTCATGGTGTAAAATCCTCAGCCAAGTCTGCGATCGGCATGGCAGAGATGTTGGCGCATGAAATTAAAAATCCGTTAGCTGGAATTACTGGGGCTGCACAACTTCTATCTATGAACCTATCGCCAAATGATCTCGAGCTCTCTGATTTGATCGTTGAAGAAAGTCGACGCATTGTCAAACTTTTGGAACAGGTAGAGCAATTTGGAAACTTATCGCCACCGCAAAAAGCGCCAGTTAACATTCATGATGTGCTGGACCGTGCTCGAAGATCTGCCGTTGTTGGGTTCGGGGCTAATATGAAAATAATCGAAGATTACGATCCCTCCTTGCCGCCAGCGGAAGGAGATGCTGATCAGTTACTTCAGATTGTTTTGAATCTATTGAAAAATGCTTCGGAAGCTGCTGTAGATAAGGGTGAAATTAGATTAAAAACATACTACGAACACTCATTTCGGTTGCGTCGTGCCGATGGGCGAGGACAACCACTACCACTTCAGATTGAAGTAATTGATAATGGTCCGGGATTGCCCCATGGCATTGAGGGAGACGTGTTTGATCCTTTTGTATCGGGTCACGAGAATGGAACTGGGCTCGGCTTAGCGTTGGTCAGTAAGATCGTGTCAGACCATGGAGGAATGATCACAGTCGACAGCGTGCCGGGCCGGACGGTTTTTCGTCTCTCACTGCCGCGTGCCAGCAAAGAAACAATCAGAATTTACGAGGAGAACCTCTGATGGATGGGACCGTCCTTGTGGCAGATGATGATCGCACTATTCGCACAGTGCTGACTCAGGCGCTAACCCGCGCTGGTTGCAAAGTGCATGCCACTTCGTCGCTTACGACATTGATGCGCTGGGTTGGAGAGGGGAAAGGTGATGTCGTCATCACCGATGTAGTTATGCCAGACGGGAACGGTTTGGAAATGTTGCCCAAGATTTCACAGGACAGGCCAGGCTTACCGGTAATTGTGATTTCCGCCCAGAACACAATCATGACCGCAATTCAGGCCGCTGAAGCTGATGCTTACGACTACTTGCCCAAACCCTTTGATCTTCCTGACCTAATGAAGCGTACTGGCAAGGCACTAGACCAAAAGCGGCGCGCTCCAGCACGAGTGGTTGCTGAGGGCGACCGTCCTGATGAGTTGCCGCTGGTTGGTCGGACACCTGTCATGCAGGCGCTTTATCGATTGGTTGCAAGGGTCATGAACACAGATTTACCAATCTTAATTTCTGGAGAAAGTGGAACTGGAAAATCTTTAATTGCACGAGAAATTCATGATTTTTCTGATCGGCGAACGTTACCGTTTATTGTTGTAAATGCCACAGATCTTGACGATCTTGAGGGGCCAGTGAGAGTTTTGGCCAAGGCCAAAGGGGGCACAATTCTATTTGACGAAATCGGCGATATTCCCGATGAAGCGCAAGCGCGCATCGTACGCATGATTGATAATCCGGGTGAGCACAGCCCCCGCTTCATGGCCACAAGTCAAAACAATCTGAATGATGCGATCGAAAAAGGGGGGGTCAGACAAGATTTGTACTACCGTCTCGACGGCGCAACTGTATATGTACCGAGCCTGAGAGAGAGGGTTGATGATATCGGATTGCTGGTCGAGCATTTTTTGGCGAAATCAGAGCGCGACGGTGTCCCTACACGGTTGTTTTCGGATGCAGCAATTGAAACGTTGAGAGCCTACAACTGGCCGGGCAACGTGCGCCAACTAGAAAATACCGTGCGCCGTCTAGTACTAACTGCAAGGGCAGACGAAATAACTCGAGCAGAAGCCGAAACAGTTCTGGGTGCACTGCCGCAAGTTGGTCAATTTCTTGGTGGAGAAGATACAGAAAAATTGTCAGCATCAGTTGGGCGACATTTACGACGGTACTTTGACCTGCACGGAAATATGTTGCCACCGGTAGGCTTGTACACACGGATCTTACGAGAAATTGAATTGCCGTTGATTGAGATTGCTTTGGACGCGACTGGCGGAAATCAGGCAAAGTGTGCAGATTTACTTGGAATTAACCGCAATACGTTGCGGAAAAAAATAACAGACCTTGATATTCACGTGACACGGAGACGAAAGTTGATGTAAAAACGCCACATAAGAGTTGCACAGCGGCGTTAGCCTGTAAGTGCGGTGAAATGTAGTGGTGTGCTAACATGGTGGCACATAACCAACCGAGGATGTCGGGTGTTAAGCCAGCCGGAGACTAGTCACTGGTCAAAATTTCGACGTTTGAGGCGTCAAAGACGTGTTCAGAATATCGCGACTTGGGGACTTGTTGCGATGGGGCCTATATTGGCTTTGTCTACGTATTTAATCCTTGGACCGCTCGACAAGAGTGCCAACTCTAACGCTCTACGCTCGATTCTGCTTACTGATTTTGTGTACGTGCTCGCAATTGCAGCGCTTGTTTTGAACCGAATTACGCGAATGATTGCGTCGCGACGTGCGCAATCAGCCGGTTCCCGTTTGCACCTGCGCTTAACTGGAGCTTTTGCTGCGCTGGCTTTGGTGCCGACAGTTACAGTGGCAATTTTTGCAGGGCTAACAGTGAATATTGGTCTCGAAAGTTGGTTTAGCGAACGTGTGCGACAAGTAATTGGAAATTCTTTGGCGGCGGCGCAGGCGTATGAAGCCGAGCATGTTACAGCGCTTGAGATTGATGCCACTGCACTGGCAGATTTTTTGGATGCGAGTAAACGCGCTACATTTTTCATGAATGAGGGTGATATCCGAGTAGTTCTGGCTAGAGGGCAAAGCCAAATTCAGCGTGGGCTAAAACATGCTTATGTGATTGATGGAACGTCTAAAATTAGGGCCCGAGGCGAACGATCCTATTTATTTTACTTTAATCCACCTACGGAAGAGGAATTACGAAAAGCGAACGCGACGCGCATTGTATTTATTCGTGATCTTGAAAATAGCGAACTGCGTGCGCTGGTGCGGTTGGATGCTTTTGTAGACCGCTATCTGTATATCAGTCGCGACGTAGACGCAGAAATATTTACTCTTCTAGACGAGACTCGGGAGACGGCAAAATTATATAACCAATTAGAAAACGAACGTGGACGTGTCGTTTTTGAGTTTGGTTTAATTTACCTAGGATTGGCATTGATTTTAATTTTAGCGGCGATCTGGATGGGTATGTGGTTTGCAGAGCGGTTGTCGCGCCCAGTAGGGCGCTTAACAGGTGCAGCGCAGCGGGTTGGAACAGGTGACTTAGACGTACAGGTTACCGAAGAGGAAGGTGATGATGAAATCGCGATGCTGGGCCGCTACTTTAACCAGATGACGCGGCAACTTAAGGCTCAACGAGAAACTTTGCTGGATAATACGCGTCAAATTGAGCGTCGGCGTCGTATGTTTGACTCCGTACTAAGCTCAGTCACTTCGGGTGTTGTCGGTCTGGATGGCGAGGGTAGAGTTGCTTTTGTGAATAAGTCTGCGGAAAGATTGCTAGGTTGGTCAGATGATCATCAGACATTTGCGCTGGCAGTGGCGGTTCCAGAGTTTGGTAAAATGTTTGACGCGTTGCGGTTGGCTGGAAAGGAAGTTGCACAGGAAGAGATTCGAGTCACGCGCAACGGCTCTGTTGAAAACCTTCTGGTACGAATGTCGACACGTCGTCGCGAGGATGGATCGTTGGAGGGGTTCGTGGTTGCATTTGACGATGTCACAAATCTTGTCACGGCACAAAGGTTGGCAGCTTGGGGAGATGTAGCGCGTCGCATTGCTCATGAGATTAAAAACCCATTAACGCCAATACAGCTATCGGCTCAACGAATCCGACGAAAATTTGCGAGTAAACTTGGCGCAGACAGCGCCACGCTGGAGCAAATGACGGATGTGATCGTCCGCCAAACAAACGATTTACGTCGCATCGTTGATGAATTTTCCAAGTTTGCAAGAATGCCTGAACCAGAGCGAAAAAATATTGATCTAATTGAACTCCTGAAAGGCGTCGTCCTGTTACAAGAAAGTGGACAACCAAGCGTGATCTTCCATCAAAGAATCACTGAAAACTCCTTGATGGCAGATTTAGACAGCACAATGATCTCTCAGGCGTTGACTAATCTGATTAAAAACGCAGGGGAAGCCATTGAAAGCTTGCAAGAAAAGGGAGCGCCCGCAGATTTTCAACCAGAAATCCACATTTCGCTCATCGTTGATGGGGCGTGCGCTGAAATCTGTATCGCTGACAATGGAATTGGCTTTCCTGAAGACCGAGCAAGGCTATTTGAACCGTACGTGACGACGCGGGAAAAAGGCACAGGTTTGGGACTACCGATCGTCAAGAAGATCATAGAAGAGCATGGAGGAACCCTAAATCTTCGGGATGCACCTCTTTTTGATAATAACAGCCGTTCTGGGGCAATGGCGGAGATACGATTGCCGCTGGCAACTAACACGATACGCAAAGGGCATGATAAATGACACGTGAGGTCTCATGAGTGACATTCTTATTGTTGATGATGAACGCGATATACGAGAGCTGATTTCGGACATCTTATTGGACGAAGGTTACACCACAAGGCTTGCTGGTAATTCTGATGATGCGATGGCTCAAATTGCGGCTGAACAACCTTCTTTGTTGATTTTAGATATTTGGCTCAAAGACAGCAATATGGATGGCATCGATATTCTTAAGGCGGTTAAGCGAGATTATCCCGACGTGCCTGTTGTAATTATTTCGGGCCATGGCAACGTGGAAATCGCTGTGGCGGCAATAAAGCAAGGTGCCTATGATTTCATAGAGAAGCCATTTAACATTGATCAACTACTAGTTGTGATCCGACGAGGTATGGAAACCTCTAAGTTGAGGCGAGAAAATACCGAACTTAGACGCCAAGATGTAAAGCCTGCAAAGATGATCGGTGAAAGTGCGGCGTTCCGCACTTTGATGAGTAATTTAGACAAAGTCACGAAAAGCAACGGTCGCGTGATGCTGACAGGTCCGGCAGGTGTTGGAAAGGATGTCGCTGCGCGCTACATCCATGCAAATTCAAACCGCGCTGCTGGGCCGTTCGTCACAGTGAATTGTGCTGGAATGGACCCAGACCGAGTTGAGGAGCTGCTGTTTGGACGAGAAGGAGTGGATAGGAGCATCGAGCCGGGATTGTTGGAGCGTGCCAATGGCGGCGTAGTTTACTTCGATGAGGTGGCGTATATGCCCCTTGTGACGCAGTCAAAAATTTTACGAGTACTAGTGGATCAACAGTTTCTGCGGGTAGGTGGTGTTGACAAAGTGAGAGTAGAGTTGCGCGTAATATCTTCTACCAATCGCGACTTGCTGGATGAAATCAAAGAAGGAAGGTTCCGTGAAGAACTTTATCACCGACTAAATGTTGTCCCAATCCTTGTGCCTTCGCTGGAAGAGAGACGAGAGGATATCCCGATCCTAAGTGCATATTTTATACGATCATTCCACGAAGCTCAGGGGCTGCCTGAGCGGGAATTGAGTGAGGAAGCGGTCGCACTTATGCAAACTATGGTTTGGCCAGGAAATGTGCGGCAACTCAAAAATTTGATTGAAAGGGTCCTGATCCTTGGCGACAACAATGGTGCTATCGATGCGCGGGAATTGCCGAGCGATGATAGCACTGCATCTGAGGAAGATCGGGTTGTTCTGTCTGGCGCCTTGGCGACTTTGCCATTGCGCGAAGCCCGTGAGGCATTCGAGCGCGAATATTTACTGACCCAAATCAACCGGTTTGGAGGCAATATCAGCCGTACGGCAAATTTTGTTGGAATGGAGCGGAGCGCGTTGCATCGCAAGCTGAAATCACTAGGGGTTGTTACTTCGAACAAGGCCGGTGGCCGGGTTGCTCATGTCTCTGAGCAAGAGGTTTTGCCCTCGGATGACGCTAGTTAGTTAAGTGATTGATTTAAATCGATGAGCACGTGGTTGCCACTGGGCTGGCGCACAGCACATACGGAGTCTGTGATCGGTGGTGATTGTTGCAGCGCAGTGAAGTCTCTTCCTTTTAGCTGCTCATTCTTGCAGTAGGGTATGTTAATACGGCTAAAGCCCTGCTCTTGCATGCAAGTGCGCACGGCAGTGTGTCTTCGCCCCTCGTTCACGTCGTAGACTTCACTGCGATACCCGACTATTTGATCGCGATTATCGTATACTGGGTACCTATCGGTGATGATCATCGGTGGCACAGTGTTGGCAGCAAAAGTGTTACATTGTGCTTGGGTCACGTTGGTTTCTTGTTCGCTAGCGCCCACTTTGTACATCGGTGTGTATTCGCAAGCAGCGAGAACAGAAATAGTGATAAGTGCCAGTGAAAAATGTGTCATTGGGTCTATTGGCCCTCGTCAAAGTGGATTTGTGAGATCAATTAGAGCGCTGCTATCGCCGTCCTGCTTGAGAGCGCAAATGTTGGGAGATGGATTCTGAGAGCTCACCAAGAGAGTAAAAGAACGTCCAGCGGTTTGCTCCTTTGTGCAAATTTGGAATGAATAGAGTGTGTAACCTAGGCGGTTCATGCAGTGCTTGCGATGCTCTTCTCGCATAGCAGAATTAACATCTGTTACTGAAATCCCTGTACCTAACCCCCAGTATTCGGGATAATTTCTGTCACTGTAGCTCGAAGCATTTCTGTAGCCACCGCTCAAATGTGATTGCGTAAAAATGGCAACTGGAAAAAGCTTATTAGCTTCAGCGTTGCAGGAATTAATGTCATAATTGACGACATCAACTTTTGTGCCAGTTTTTACATAAGCTGAATAACTTCTCACCGAGCAAGACGTTAACGCCAAAGAACATGCAAAAAATATACCAAATTCCCGCATATATTTCCTCCTGGCAGAGATTTGAAAACGTAAGATAACCAAACTATAGTGCCATTGGGAAGGTCAATGGTTGCGTTTGACGTAAGCTTGGTATTCTGTCATTCCTCTTAACAATTCCGAATATGCCGAAGAGGCAACGTATGAAGGTCATTATCTGTGGGGCTGGTCAAGTCGGATGGCAGATTGCCCGCCATCTCTCCGGAGAACAAAATGATGTAACGGTGGTTGACAACAACCCTGAACTCGTCCGCCGTGCTACAGATACACTTGATGTTCAAGGCGTTGCTGGTTTTGCAAGCTACCCTGATATTCTTGATCGTGCTGGTGCTCGTGACGCGGATATGGTGATTGCTGCAACTCACTCGGATGAGGTCAACATGGTCACCTGCCAAGTTGCACATTCAGTTTTCAATATTCGGCGTAAAATAGCGCGTCTTCGAAGCCAATCCTATTTGGACGTAGTGTACTCTGACCTGTATCGGCGGGAGCATATGCCGATTGATGTGGTGATTTCACCGGAACTGGAAGTAGCAGAGGCAGCCTTAAAACGGATGACTGCGCCGCATGCATTCGACACCGAAACATTTTTAAAGGGTAAAGTGCAGATGCTGGGGTTGTCGCTGGATGAAGAGTGCCCAGTAATTAATACGCCTTTGCGGCAATTGACTGATCTGTTTTCAACACTTTGCGCAGTGGTCGTGGGTGTTCGACGTAAGGGATCTCTTTTTGCACCGGAGCCTGGAGATCAATTATTTTCCGGGGACGAAATATATGTCTTTACATTCGTAGAGGACATGGCTCGGACAATGGAAATCTTTGGAAAGATCCAAAAAAAACAAGAAAGAGCGATCATTATTGGAGGTGGGAACGTCGGCCTCATGGTCGCACAACGTCTTGAAAGCCGTGCCGAGAGGGTTCGCTCCAAAGTGATTGAGCGTGACCGTTTGACGGCAGAGAAAGCGGCTGAAGAGTTAGAGCGTACTATTGTTCTGAACGGCGATGGGCTAAATGCAGCTATTCTGTCAGAAGCAGGTGTTGAACGAGCCGATGCGGTCTTAGCCGTTACCGACGATGATAAGACCAATATGCTCGCATCGGTGCGGGCCAAAGCTAGTGGATGCCCTTTGGCAATCGCATTAATTAATGATCCAACGCTTGCGCAACTTATGACACCACTAGGAATTGATGCATTTATCAACCCGCGAGCAACAACTGTGAGCTCAATATTAAGGCATATCAGGCACGGGCGTGTGCGCAGTGTTTATTCAGTTGGAGACGCGGAGGCAGAGATAATTGAAGCTGAAGTACTGTCAACTTCTCCGATTGCAGGCCACCAAGTCCGCGACATCGACTTTCCCGAAGGAGTGTTGATTGGGGCGATTATGAAAGGTGGTGAAGTCACTAAACCTAAGGGCGGCACACGCATTGAAGAGGGCGATGTTATTGCCTTGTTCTGTTTGGCTGCCGATGTTCCAGAAGTCGAGCGCCTCTTACAGGTCTCGATCGATTTTTTCTGATCCGATGCTCAAGCACTTGTCTCAACTGCCACTATTTTTACATATGGTAGCCATTTCTGGCTTAATGATGTTTCTCCCAGCCTTGATGGCATCATTGCAACACGACGATTTTGTTGCGCGGATGTTCTTTTACAGCGGCACATTGGTGATTTTTTTATCCACTCTCGTTGCCATGGCGATTTCTGGAACACGACCGGCGCCACGAACAATCGATCATTTGTTGGCGCTGTTTTGTGCCTTTACGATTTTACCTTTGGTGCTCGCAATGCCATTTTTTGAAGCCTTGGAAACGACAAGTTTCGTTAATGCTTACTTCGAGATGGTTTCTTGCCTTACGACAACGGGTGCGACGGTGTTTTCTCAAGCTGAACGGTTGCCTCCAGCTCTGCATTTCTGGCGAGGAATTGTAGGTTGGATGGGTGGCTTGATGATGTGGCTAGCGGCATCGGCTGTTTTTGCTCCCTTATCCCTCGGTGGTTTCGAAGTTACTGCCCGAGGTGAACCTGGAAAATTAGATATGACTGGTGGCCAAATGCAGCGAGCAGCCCCAATGAAGCGCTGGATCAAGGGGGCAAAGTTGCTGGTGCCTGTTTATGCTGGTTTGACCTTGGCAATTTGGATGTTGCTTATGATTTTTGGGGATAAACCATTGTCTGGGTTGATGCATGCCATGTCGACCATGGCTACCAGTGGTATCTCCTCAGTCGACGGTATTCAAAATGGTGGAGCAGGTCTTGCGGGAGAGGGAGTTATCTTTTTGTTTTTGTTATTTGCGCTCTCGCGAATGACTTTCTCAGTCGATACCGGTGCAGTGCGACGTGAAAGCCTGATATTAGACCCCGAGTTTCGGTTGGGACTGTTACTGGTTGCGCTTGTGCCTACAATCTTGTTCTTGCGACACTGGGTAGGCGCGATTGATGTAAATGAAAGCAGTGACGCACTGGCCGCGCTGCGCGCGGCCTGGGGTGGCATGTTTACGGTTCTTAGTTTCTTGACCACTACAGGATTTGAAAGTGCAGAATGGCATGTTGCTCGAGACTGGTCAGGCTTAAGTTCACCTGGGTTGATGCTGATGGGGCTGGCGCTAGTGGGTGGAGGTGTGGCTACTACCGCTGGTGGAGTGAAACTTTTAAGGGTCTTTGCGTTATATCTTCAGGGACTGGGAGAGATGGAACGTTTAGTCCATCCATCGGTTGTGATTGGAAATCGGGGAGGCGGTACGGGGCGCATTCGACGTCGTGGGGCGCTAATTGCTTGGGTGTTTTTTATGCTATTTGCGATTTCAATCGCGGCTGTGACGGTTTTGTTGACTGCGTTGGGTAGCGATTTTGAACAGGCAATGGTTCTCGCGATTGCTACGCTGACTACAACTGGTCCGATCACGCAAGTCGCTGCCGAAGTACCAATTAATTTGTTGGTCTTGAGTGGGTGGGAGAAGCTAGTTTTGTGTGGTGCAATGGTGTTGGGGCGGATGGAGACGCTCGCAATCATTGCGTTGTTATCGCCAGATTTTTGGCATAAATGACGCAAATTTCAAGAGTAGAATTTGCAATGTAATAATTTTGGGCTGGAAACTCTTTAAATCGCGCTCCATACTCTGCTGACCAAGATATTCCGCTCCCGATGCAAACAACAAAAACAAAGGCAACAACGCGATGGCTTCGGATAGACAAAATCTTCAAGATGCGTTCTTAAATCATGTCCGCAAAACCAAGGTTCCGGTTACAATATTTTTGATTAATGGCGTTAAACTGCAAGGCGTAATCACCTGGTTTGACAACTTTTGCGTATTACTGCGCCGCGACGGTCAGAGCCAGCTCGTGTACAAACACGCCATTTCCACTATTATGCCAGCGCAACCAATCAGCCTGTATGAGGGCGAAGACGCCCCTTGAAAGAGCACAACCGTACGGTGACCCGTGCTTGGGTTTTGCATCCCGACATCTACGGCGTTGACAAACGGCGGGATGCCTCTCTTGCTTTGTCCGAGGCAGTATCGCTAGCCGAAGCTTTGCCTGCGCTTGAGGTGCGTGGATCAGGGATGGTGCGCCTGACTAAGGCCCACCCAGGTATGTTGTTCGGGTCAGGCAAAATCGAGGAGCTAAAAATGCTTTTCGTTACAAACGGTGTCGAGCTGGTTTTGATAGATGGACCGGTTAGCCCAGTACAGCAGAGAAATCTCGAAAAAGCTTGGAAGGTCAAGCTTTTGGATAGAACTGGTTTAATCCTTGAAATCTTTTCCGATCGGGCTCGTACGCGAGAGGGTGTTTTACAGGTTGAAATGGCGGCTCTGAGTTATCAACGATCTAGGCTCGTTCGGGCCTGGACGCACCTAGAACGTCAGCGAGGCGGATTGGGCTTTGTTGGTGGCCCAGGTGAAACGCAGATTGAAGCTGACAGACGCGCAATTGACGAACAATTAGTGCGATTACGAAGACAACTGACCAAAGTGGTTAAGACCCGAGAACTACATCGCAACGCGAGGGCCAAAGTACCGTTTCCTATTGTCGCCCTTGTTGGATACACCAATGCAGGAAAATCGACTTTGTTTAACCGAGTTACTGGCGCGGATGTAATGGCAAAAGATATGTTGTTCGCAACGCTCGATCCGACTATGCGGGCAGTGGAGCTGCCCAGCGGTCCGGAGGTAATTATGTCAGATACCGTTGGTTTCATAAGCGATCTTCCGACTGAACTTGTAGCGGCCTTTCGCGCGACACTAGAGGAAGTTCTGGCCGCAGATTTAATTTTGCACATACGCGACATCGCGCACCCTGAAACTGAGCATCAGGCTGAAGATGTGCAAGGTATTTTGGAGTCACTCGGGGTTGATGAAGAAACGCCAAAGGTTGAGGTGTGGAATAAGATAGATCTTCTGGAAGAAACTGAATGCGCTGCAATGGAATTGCGGGCAGGGAGAGAAAAAGTGATTTTCCCGGTCTCCGCAGTTACCGGCCAGGGATTAAATAGATTATTTGAGGCGATCGCTCCGCAATTGGAAGTGGACAAATCTAGGGAGAGATTAACTTTGGACTTTACTCAGGGGAAACAAAGAGCCTGGTTGTTTGAAAAAGGAGTGGTTGAGGCAGAAAATCAAACTGAGAGTGGTTTTGAAATCTATGTTTATTGGACCAAACGCGAGGCGCGCAGATTTAGTAGTTTGTGAAGATTTTGCATGCAAATATCATTGAGTTTAGGGAGTAGGTGGAGAAATTGTTGTAACACCAACTCCAGCTGCTCGGGCCAGACCTGCATCCAAAGACATTGGAACGTACTCTCCCCGACGCCAAAGTTGAGCCAGATCATCATAGGACCGAGAAAGAAAATGTCCTGATTGCCCTGTTGAGATAATAAAGATTGAACTGTCAGGATCCGCAAAATCATAAACGCCGCGGTATCCTGCAGCGTGAACGTTTTGAAATGGATCTGAACCGGATCCAATGGTGCGTCCGCGTTGTAATGTGTTGTCACCGCCAGAGGTTGACTGCCGAATGTTCACGAAGTGCCTCAATAGTGGCACGGAGCCAAGGACTTTATGATCATGGGTCGCTTGATGTGCGTCACCCCAACGTAAAGCTTCGAGTTGGTCTCCATAGCGCTTCTCTATCCATATCAAAGCATCGTCTAAAGCGAGGCGTGCAATATCGGTGCAAATTTCGATTGGTGCGCTCTGGCGAACATCACACCAAATTGCGGCTCCGTTGACATCTCGAAATACCCGCTCAATGAACAGTGGCTCAACATGTGTGAAAGAGTCAGCGTGTGGACCAAGTTCGTCGCGGATCAAGCGATCCTGCAAAGCGCGCAACCAAGCCGCGTATAGTAGGGGCTCTGGTCGATGCTCATTCATTTCACCATTCCACTCCGAGAGCAGGGAAAGCGCACGTTGACGCTGGTGTTCTTTAGTGCCTTCTTGGGCGGATTCGCCAGTGAACCACAAATCTGCACCTATCAATGGTAACAAAGCACGAGCTGAAAAACTGATGGTATCTAGTTGGGCTTCAACAAAGCTGTCGCGGGTATGTACCTGACGACCCTTCATTAACCGTTGCCAGCGTTGTATGCGTTGGCTGTCACCCCAGACGAAGGACAAGTGCAATGGGAATGGGCGTTCAACTACCTTGTTATTAGTATTTCCAACAATGCCACCGATCGGCGAAACGAACGCTGGATTGGACAAATTTGGAAAAATGCCCTGCCAGCGATTTTCGCTGCGCCAGCCAAGAGAAGGTAGACGACCTTGGCTTTGATGGCGCGCATCTCGGCGAGGCATGGCCCCGATGACTTTCATTGCAATTGTTTCGCGATCAGCCACGGTGAGATTTTGGGATGGTGAGACATACTTTTCTGTCACCTGTAGGGCTTGAGATACCGATTGAGCTTTCATCAAGGTAATGGCTGCGCTCATAGAGGTATCTTGCGCGTTTAACGCGGTCCATCCTACAGCCGCAACGTGACCCGTTGGTGTTATTGCCCCCAAATTGTAGTGAGTTCCGGGAAGAACTGGACCGTTCTCTGTCCAGCGTAGTGTAATAGTGATTGGACTTTTGTCCTTAATCTGAATGATGGATTTTCGCTTCTTAAAAGGTTTGAATCCCTCTGGAGTGCGGTACTGCTCGGGATCGTTTGGGTTTAACTCTTCTATGAATACATCTTGGTCATCAAGATATGAGGATGTCATACCCCACCCGAGTTTATTTGATCGGCCGACAAGAATTGACGGAATTCCCGGGATAGTACCACCAATGACGCCACCGGTCTGAAGCTCAAGCCGAGCAAGATACCAAATGGCTGGAGCTGACAGGCCAAGATGAGGGTCGTTGGCCAACAACGTGCTTCCTGATGCACTACGATTGGGAGCTGCGGCCCAAACGTTTGAAGCACCTGCAAGGCCAGGGCCTGCAAAGGGAGACAGCGGGCTGGTAGGCATCGACACAGAGGCTGTATAGCGTGAAGTTTCTGGCACCAGCTGCGCATATTCTGGAAGGACGGCAATCCCAGCGCCAGGCGCGTCTGGCAATATATCTGACAATCGATTTGGGTCTCCAACCACGAGGGATGTTCGCGCGCGTAAAACTTCCTCTGCGAGGTGGCGAGAAAGCTGAAGCGCCATCAATTTTTGAATGGCCAGTGAGTCCGCTGGTTGCCATGGTGCAACCGACTGCGCAAATAAAAATAGTTCGGGGGCACCGCGGCCAAGTGATTTCAAGTTGATTTCGTCAATGCGGGTGTTCACGCCATTAGCATAAGCCCGAAGTGCAGAGACTACCTCTGGGTTTTGGGCGGTTACAGACGCTTGGGCAAGTCTATACAAGTCAAACCGTCTTACCAGCTTGTCTATTTCAACTGTTTTTGGCCCAAAAATTTCAGATAGACGGCCTTGTACCGTGCGTCGTAGCGTGATCATTTGCCACAAACGATCTTGTGCATGGGCATAACCGAGTGCAAAAAATACATCTTGGTCGGTTTCACCAAAAATGTGAGGCACATTGGCATTGTCGCGTACAATCTCCACTGGAGCCGTCACAGCCTGCGTAATTAAGCTTTTATCATATTGCGGTAAAGAGCGCGAAGCGAGGTAATATACCAACGCGACTATGAGGACGGCCAGAATCACTAAACCGCTAGCAATTCGCAGAAGCCATTGAATAATTTGCGACAAATACCTGCTCCGTATTGCCTCTTGCGTTCTGCCTGTTCAGGCGAGACAAGTATTACGACGAAAGGCTGCGAGGTGAAAGCAAATGGCAAAAGTAGGTTTTTTGGGCATGGGTGTTATGGGATATCCGATGGCGGGACATCTTGTGGCTGCGGGGCACCAAGTTACTGTTTTCAACAGGACTACAGCCAAGGCATTGGCTTGGGCCAATGAGTATGGTGGCCAGTTTGCAAAGACGCCAGCCGAAGCTGCGTTTGATGCGGATTTCGTAATGTCTTGCGTCGGAAATGACAATGACCTTCGAGAGGTTTGCACAGGCGAGAACGGAGCGTTCGAGGGCATGCGTGAGGGGGTTATCTTTGTCGATCACACTACCGTATCGGCCTCGGTGACCCGCGACCTTTATTCAAATGCTAAAGATCGCGGGTTTGACTTTGTCGACGCACCAATTTCAGGTGGGCAGGCCGGCGCCAAAAACGGTGTCCTGTCAATAATGTGTGGTGGTGATGCGAACGCCTATGACGCGGCGGAACCTTTAATGACCGCATATGGGCGGACGATAAGACGACTGGGTGAGAGTGGTGCCGGGCAGCTGACCAAAATGGTTAATCAGATTTGTATTGCTGGATTGGTCCAAGGGTTAAGTGAGGGACTTCATTTTGCTGAAAAAGCAGGTCTTGACGGGCGGGAAGTAATTGAAGTTATAGCTGGTGGTGCCGCGGGAAGCTGGCAAATGTTAAACCGATATGAAACGATGCTGGATGATGAATTTGAACACGGTTTTGCCGTAGATTGGATGCGCAAAGATTTAGATATCTGTTTGTCAACTGCTAATGAAAATGGCGCAAGCTTACCAGTCACGGCGCTAGTGGATCAGTTTTACAAGGACGTTCAGAAGCTCGGTGGTGGAAGATGGGATACCTCGAGCCTTCTCAAACGTCTGCGTGGTATCTGCTAAATACTTACGCTTTTTTTGTTCTACACAATCTTCAAGCTGCAGTGCATTCGCTCGCGTTTTGGCCGAAACATTTCGCATCAGGGTATAATACGAGTGTACTTAATACCTTCAAGAGTTGCTCCGATTTTTAGGCCAGCTTGTCCAAAAATAACTGCGATGACTGGCGCTAATAAGTTGGTGGTTTCTGCGCTCAGGTTTCCACCTTCATTCGCAGCGACATATTCCAAACCTGCGCCCGCGGCCCAACCATTTGACTGGCGAAACTCTGACAATGCTCCGTCGGTCATAAAAAACAGTACATGGGCATATTGCTCGGCACCGATTTGAAGTCCGAAGCTTCCTTTTGTTGCGGAGTAGTAATCTACGGTTGCGTCTTTAACGCGTAGGGCGCCTCGTCCATACCCACCACCAAAACCGAAACCAGCCTCCGTTACAACGGGCATGACCAAGATACCTGTTGATTTGTCTCTCAGATCGGTTGTGTTGGGGTACTCATTGTACAAATAATCCAGTGACGCATCAACGCGTCTGTCGATTTCATCGGCGTTGTTGCTGCCAACTCCATTTCCACATGCGGCTGTGAGCCCCGCTGCCGCAAGGCCTGAAATAGCGAAGCCGCGTCTTGTAATCGTGTTCATTTTTTTGCCTGTAATTTAATTGGGGTTGCCGTCGGTTTAAATCCAACTGTTGAATACAACATACCTGCAAGTAAGTCAGTTGTCACTAGAGCAACGATGTGCAACCAGTTCAACGATCGTTTAATTTTTTTGCTACTTGCGGCGCGAAATAGGTTAGAATTCCGTCGCAGCCAGCTCGTTTGAAGGCCAATAGGCTTTCAAACATGGCTTTCTCGCCGTCAATCCAGCCATTTTGAGCAGCGCTTTGGATCATCGCATACTCACCGGACACTTGATAAGCATAGGTTGGCACGGCGAATGTATCCTTGACCCGTCTGCAAACATCGAGATACGGCATGCCCGGCTTTATCATCACAAGATCAGCTCCCTCTGACAGATCCCGCGCAACGAGGCGCAACGCCTCATCGCTATTTGCGGGATCCATCTGGTAGGACGACTTATCCCCTGTCAACGCGCCAGCCGCTCCTACTGCATCGCGAAACGGGCCGTAAAAAGCACTGGCATATTTTGCGGCATAGCTAAGAAGCATGACATTTTGGTGACCATTGCTCTCAAGTGCGGCACGTATTGCGCCGATGCGTCCGTCCATCATATCGCTCGGGCCGATAATGTTGGCACCTGCCTCCGCTTGCGACAAGGCTTGCCTGACCAATGCGTCTACTGTTTTGTCGTTGATTATTTCACCGTCGCAAACGAAACCGTCATGTCCATTGATGTTGTAAGGGTCCAGTGCAACGTCAGTCATGACTGCAATGTCTGGCACTGCATCTTTGATGGCTCGTGTCGCTCGGTTCGAGAGATTGTCTGGGTTCCACGCCTCAGCGCAATCTTCGGTTTTCAGCGCTTGGTTTGTGTAAGGAAACAAACAAATAACTGGAATTCCAAGCTCATACGCTTCTCTTGCGGCCTTAACGATGCAGTCTACCGATCGGCGTACAACTCCAGGCATGGACGGAACTGGTTCTTCAATATTTTCGCCATCTCGAATGAACACTGGCCAGATAAGGTCGTCAACAGTCAATGTATTTTCTCTGACTAATGCGCGCACGGCATCGGACTGGCGGGTTCGGCGCAGGCGCGTGATAGGAAAAGCGGGTGGTGTAACGTTCATAAGTTCCTCACACATTTGTAAGATAAGTGGTGCCATGGAACTTCCCGTATCGCAAGGCTAGGAATTGCCGCAGAGCCGAGGTATGTGGAAGAAAAATCCAAAAGGGTTATGGACTTGAACTGGCATGAAACCGTCGTTGCGCTAATAGATACACGAAGCTTCTCTAATCTTTGGTTTTGGATAGTACTGGCTGTTTTTTGGTCGTCTGCCAGCCACTGGGTGCTGGGCGTTCCGTGGGACTTGGTGCTGCGGTCGAAACGTGTCAGTGGTTTGGCTGAAAACGATTTTCGAGTTATATTGCGCATCAACGTAAATCGAATAATTAATTTTGCTGATATTTTCGAATATTGGATGTTGTCAATAGGCTGCTTTATTCTAACGGCTTTGGCTGTTCTTGGTTTCGGGTATTCGGTTGAGTTTGCACAGGCTGTCTTTTTACTGGTGCTGCCAATGTCAATCGTAGGTGCTGCGAGCATTATTACCGCAAGACGAATTCAAAATGACGAGAAAAATGTGAAAGCTACGCAGAGGCATTTGTCTCGTTTACGATTTTTTGTTCAGATATTGGGCATAGTTGCGATATTTTTTACCTCACTTTGGGGCATGTACCAAAACTTTCAGTTTTCACCGCTGGGTTGATTGGAAAAATTTAAAATGACTGATGTAAAACACGTTCAGGTGGGCGGTGCCCCAGAAGGGTTTGATGCTCAACTGATCCTGCAACAAGTACAGCAAAACAGTGGTGCAGTGCTGCACATAGCGCGAGATGACAAACGGCTTGCAGCAATGCGTGCGGCGCTTGCATTTTTTCAACCGGATTTACCCGTCGTAACGTTTCCGGGATGGGACTGCCTTCCTTACGATCGTGTCTCGCCAAATGCGGATATATCTGCAACGCGTATGGCAACACTTGCTGGTTTGGTTCACGGTATGCCTGCTCGCTTTGTCCTACTTACAACGCTAAATGCCGCTACCCAGCGATTGCCCGCAAGGAGCTTATTGCAGGAGGCAGTCTTCAGTGCAGAGGTGGGGTCACGCGTAAACGAGGCTGCGCTTCGTGCGTTTCTTGTTCGAATGGGTTATACGCAAGCTCCATCGGTGACTGAACCAGGTGATTATGCCGTTCGTGGTGGGCTTATTGATATTTTTCCGCCCGGAGACAAAGGGCCAGTGCGGCTTGATTTATTTGGTGATATTTTAGATGGTGCTCGCCAGTTCGATCCCGTGACACAACGAACCACAGAAAAACTGGGTCAAATCGAATTGGCACCGGTCAGTGAGGTCATTTTGGACGAAGCCGCAGTCGCAAGGTTCCGTCAAAACTACAGGATTGAGTTTGGAGCCGCTGGTATTGACGATCCCTTGTACGAAGCAGTCAGTGCTGGACGCAAACATCAAGGTTTAGAGCACTGGCTGCCATTTTTTCACGAACGCCTGGAGACCATATTTGACTACCTTCCAAAGGCCATCATTTCGCTAGATGATAAATCTGTTGCGGCGCGACTTGCACGATGGGACTCGATTGAGGACCAATATGAAACACGCAAACATGCGATGCAGCAAAAGAGTCGCCTTGGCTCGGTTTATAAACCCGTACCTCCTAAGCTGATGTACATTGACGATAAGACTTGGGATAAAGCAGTCAGCACGCGTCGAATATTAATGTTTTCTCCGTCGAAACTCGCCACTGGGTTTAATGTTATCGACGCTGGCGGACGTATTGGGCGTAACTTTGCTCCTGAACGGCAACAGGAGAACATCAGCCTTTTTGCCGCTTTAGCCCAACATGTGAGAGCGGAACTCAAAAGTGGTCCCGTAGTGGTGGCGAGCTACTCAGAGGGTGCTAGAGAACGATTAACTGGGCTTCTCAATGATGAGGGGTTGGAGGGCGCAATAAAAATTTCTAATGCAAGCCAGATCAATCAAACTGGGTTGCATCTAGCGGTTTGGGCTTTGGAGCATGGCTTCGAAACAGCAGATTTGAAAGTGATTTCAGAGCAGGATGTGCTGGGCGACAGACTAATACGGGCAACTCGCAAAAAACGGCGTGCGGAAAATTTTCTGACGGAAGCACAGTCACTATCGACTGGTGATCTTGTCGTGCATGTAGATCACGGTGTAGGTCGATATCTTGGACTGGAAGTGATTACGGCTGCTGGTGCTGCGCACGAATGCATTAGTCTTGAATACGCCGAAAAATCTCGGCTTTACCTCCCAGTTGAGAATATCGAGTTATTATCAAAATTTGGCCATGATGAGGGCCTGCTGGATAAACTTGGTAGCGGAGCATGGCAGGCTAAGAAGGCTAGGCTCAAAGAACGCATACGCGAAATTGCTGACCGTTTGATTCGTGTTGCGGCTGAGAGGTCGTTGCGCACCGCGCCAATTTTGGAGGCGCAGCATCATGCTTGGGAAGAATTTAGTGCGCGGTTCCCTTACCAAGAAACCGACGATCAATTGCGTGCCATACAGGAGGTCATGGCGGATTTGAATTCCGGCCAACCTATGGATCGATTGATTTGTGGCGATGTAGGCTTTGGCAAAACTGAAGTTGCAATGCGCGCAGCATTTGTCGCTGCCATGTCGGGAATGCAGGTGGCGATGATTGCCCCTACGACGCTTTTGGCACGTCAACACTATAAAAGTTTTGCAGACAGATTTCGAGGGTTCCCCTTAAATGTGAGGAGCCTGTCCCGATTTGTTTCAGCGAAGGAAGCTGAAAAAACACGTGAGGGTATGGCACAGGGCATTGTGGATGTCGTGATCGGGACGCACGCACTACTGGCCAAAAATGTTAAGTTCAAGAATCTTGGACTTTTGGTAATCGACGAAGAACAGCATTTTGGTGTATCCCACAAAGAACGGCTGAAACAAATGCGCAGTGACGTTCATGTACTGACATTAACAGCGACGCCTATACCTAGAACGTTACAACTCAGTCTGTCAGGCGTCCGCGATTTATCGATCATTGGGACACCACCTGTGGACCGATTGGCGATCCGCACATATGTCAGCGAATTTGACTCAGTAACTATCCGCGAGGCGTTCCTTAGAGAACATTATCGAGGTGGGCAAAGTTTTTGCGTTGTGCCGCGTATCAGGGATCTTCCTGAAATAGAGGCATTTTTGAAGGATCAAGTGCCAGAAGTCAGCTTTGTGGTGGCACACGGTCAAATGGCTGCAAGAGAACTGGACGATCGCATGAATGCCTTTTATGATGGAAAATACGACGTTCTGCTTGCGACAACTATTGTAGAAAGTGGACTTGATATTCCAACTGCAAACACGATGGTCGTGCATCGTGCGGATATGTTTGGCCTTGCGCAACTGTACCAAATACGAGGTCGGGTAGGTCGATCGAAGACCCGCGCCTATGCTTATTTGACCACAAAACCAAGGGTTCCACTGACTCCAGCAGCTGAAAAACGTCTGCGGGTGCTAGGTTCACTTGATACGCTTGGAGCTGGATTTACAATAGCTTCTCAAGATCTTGATATTCGTGGAGCAGGCAACTTACTTGGAGAAGAACAGTCAGGTCAGATACGAGACGTAGGCTACGAACTCTATCAATCGATGTTAGAGGATGCAATTGCCAAGATTAAAGCAGGTGAAATGGAAGGTTTATCAGAAGCAGATGACCAATGGGCGCCACAAATTAATCTTGGTGTGCCAGTTTTAATACCGGAAGATTACGTGCCAGACCTTGATGTTCGACTGGGCCTTTATCGTCGACTTAGCGGATTGGAAGGCAAGGTGGAACTCGAAGGATTTGCCGCGGAATTAATTGATAGGTTTGGAAAGTTGCCAAAAGAAGTTAACATGTTGCTGCTCGTTGTGCGCATCAAAGCTATGTGTAAAAAAGCTGGTATTCGCCGTTTGGATGGTGGCCCCAAGGGTGCAACAATCCAATTTCATAACGACAAATTCGCCTCACCTCAGGGATTGGTCGAATTTATCCAAGATCAGCGTGGCTTGGCAAAAGTACGTGACAATAAAATTATCATCAAAAGAGACTGGCAAAATGACGGTTACAAAATCAAAGGTGCTTTCAGTATTGCGCGAGATCTTGCTATTAAAGTTGCTGCTAAAAAGAAACAGTCTAAGACCAAGAAACCTTGAGGGTGTGTCATTCAATTGGTCGTTGATTTCTATTTTAAGTTGTTGTTTTCCTCGTCTTCTCGAAAACCTGCATTCTTAACATCAATAAAAAGCTAATGGCTGAGCAGGCGGTCACTGCCCCAGATAGGGGGATCACGGTTCCATTAAAAGCTAATCCTATTGGTACGGCGATCAAAGCGCCCAAGATTGTTGAAATTGCCCCCAAGACACTAGCGGCGGTTCCGGCCATGTGTCCGAGGGGTTCCATTGCCAAAGCATTTAGATTGCCAAGGGTCATTCCTACCCCAAAGAAAATGGATGCCTGCCACAGTACGAATATATAAAACAAAGTCTCTCCTGTGGGGATCATAACTGATGTGAGTAACATAATACCCGCGACCAATGTTTGTACTCCCGTCGCGACGGTGATGATAAACCGCATACCGAGTCGCATAACAAGTCGTGCATTTAGGAAACTTGCACTGCCAGAGAGTAGGGCGACACCAGCGAACCAAAGGTGAAAATCTTCGCCATGACCAAAGGTGATGTCGTAAACCTGCTGTATTGAGCTAAGCATTCCAAACAAAGTTCCAAAAATTAGGGACTGTACCAGAATTGAAGCGCGTACGGATGCTATCCGTGACATCTCAAACACGCCTGAGATAAGTTTTTGGATACTGAAAGGGCGACGATCCTCCAATCGTAAGGGTTCGGGTAGGCGTACAACGACCCAAGCAACTGTTATTAAAGAAAACAAAATGAAGGCTAAGAAGATACTACGCCATCCTGAAAAACTAATGATAATTGCACCCAACGCTGGTGCAATGGCAGGAACAATCGTAAAAATCATCATAGCAAAAGAAATAATCCGGGCCATTTCCCGGCCTACGAACAAATCTCGGATTATGGCTATAGTAACAATGCGCGGACCGGCTGTGCCAATACCTTGGATTGTACGCGCTATCAGGATTACCTCGAGTGATTGGCTCAGCCAAGCAATAAACGCACTGAAGCAATAAATCACTGCCCCAACAATAAGCACTGGTTTGCGCCCAAACCTGTCGGAAAGAGGGCCGGAAAAGAAGGTCCCGATGCCCATACCCAACACGTAACTTGTCAGGATAAGCTGCGCGCGGTTTGGGTTGTCGCTGCTCAAGTCTCGTCCAATCTCGGGTAGAGCAGGCAGCATCGCATCAATTGAGAATGCGACAGTCGCAAACAGCATTGCGCAAAGAGCAATGAATTCAATCCGATGCATGGAAACTTTTTCAGTCATATTTTGTTGCAGTCTCTGTGGTGGGCTGAATACAAGTCTTTGGCTGGTATCTAAGCAAGATAATAAGTCATCTAGATGTCCAGTGGCATTTTCGCCGTATGTGAAGCCTTTCTGCGGAAAAGAGTGTATTTGGCGCGTCAACTCATCGAGGAAAATTATGAGTGAATTCTTGTTCGTCGATGGTTCCCGTGCATGCGTCCTGGTTAAAATGAGACATAAAAAGTTGAACTTTCAAACAAGATTTGCGGAATATCGACTCTGGACTGTTGCACATTGTTGAGAGTGTCAGAAGAGACCAGAGTGCCTAGAAAAAAGCCAGTTCTCTTAAGTGCTTAACGGATGTCATTCTGGGGCCAGCTGTGCGCGCATTTCGCCAATCACTCTGCGCCAAAGTTCGGTCGTTTGGGCACCGGGAACAGCGTGTTTATTGGCCACAATGAATGTTGGAACAGAGTCTACTCCTCTTTTTCGGCTATGAGCGTCTCGCTGACGGATGTCGTCAATGTCTGATTCTGAGGAAAGCAGTTTGCCAATTACAGCGGCATTCAGGCCTGAGCTGTCAGCAATATCACACAAAACTTCGCTGTCGCCAATATCTCTACCATCTCTGAAATACGCCTTGAATATTGCATCGACGACAACACTCTGGTTATCTTCGATCCCTGCCCAATAAATAAGACGATGTGCGTTAATAGTATTCGGGGTCCGTTGAATTGTTGAGAAATTAAGTATTAGTCCCTCTTCCAACGCATGTTTCTCTATTTCTGAATAAACCCGTACCGCATTTTCCTTACTACCAAATTTTTTTGCCAGATAGTCCCGCCGATCCATACCGTCCGTTTCCATGTCCGGATTGAGTTGGAAAGGATGCCATTCGATTGTAAATATTTGGTCGGGCTGATCCTCTAATGCTTTTTCTAGACGGGTCTTGCCGATGTAGCACCAAGGGCAAATTGGATCGGAAAGAACATCAAGTTTGATCATAATGAGGCCTCGAATTGGGTGCGTAATGCGCGACGGTTGAGTTTTCCATTGGGGTTGGTCGGAAGTGCAACCATCCTTTGGAATAGCTTTGGTTGTTTATATCGAGCCACATTTTGTTCGACATAAGCTCTGAAAGCAGTTTCGTCTAGTTCTGTTATAGCCGTGTAAAAGACGGCGATTATGCGCGTATTTGGCTTCACTTCAACATCTGTGACACCGACAGAGATAACGCCCGGAAACTGTAATAATAAGGCCTCAACCTCAAGTGGAGAAACGCGATAGCCTCCGGCGTTCATCATGTCGTCTGCGCGCCCCTTAAAGGTGATTGAAAAATCTGCATCCATGACGGCCAGATCCCCTGTCAAGAACCATTCGCCCTGATATACGCTAGCGGTATCGTTTGGCGCATTTAGGTAACCCAACATTAGACCGGGATCACGGTTGCTTACCGCAATTGTACCCTCGGTCCCGATAGGCACGGGCCCAGTATCATCGACAATAGCGACACGGCGTCCGGATTGTGGTTTGCCCAAAGTGCCTGGCTTGGCGGGACTTTTTGGGCTGCTAGAAATAAAAGTAGAACACTCTGACATGCCGTACGCCTCGTAGAGCGGCGTGTTTGTTGCGGCAAACCAATGTTCACGAGTGGTTTCTGATAGTTTCTCACCTGCGGTTAAACCATGGCGTAAATTAGGAAAATTATAGACTATATTGTCTCTAAGAATCTTGCGGTAAACGCCTGGGGATGCGGCAAAGATTGTTGCTTTGTGCCGCTTAAGTAAAAAGGGAAGCGATTTGATTTCGACACTTTCTGTGGGGATGAGAGCTGTAGCGCCAATCGACCACGGATCCATCAAACCGGTGCCCAGCGTGTAGGTCCAATTGAAGGCTCCTGCGTGCAAAAGGCAGTCATTTTTCGTCAGCCCATACCAGCCCTGATGCATCATCTGGCGCGCCCAAATTGCACGGTGTGCATGGCAGACCGCGCGTGGGGTCCCGGATGTGCCAGACGTGTAAATAATGTATGCCATTCGGTTGGGATCGCCCATGTTGCAGTGTGCAGGATTTAGATCGCGCATTTTCTTTAACTCGGGGGAATCAATCAGTTTAATGCCAGGCGCTTCTGGGCAAGCGATAGAAGGATCGTGCAATATAGCCAAAGGCTTGAGATCACCGATAATTTTTGCAACTTCACGTTCGGTCAATTGGGTCGATGTGGGCACGGGAACCAGACCAACAAATATAGCGCCTAAATATGCAACAGGAAAATCAACTGTGTTGCCGAGGCGCAAGAGGATGCGGTTTCCTGGTTTGAGCCCCAATTCAAGCAACCCTGTTCCAGTAGCCAGAATAGCTGACTTCAAGCTGCCGTAGGTCCAGTCTTCTGATCCCCAAAGTGAGAGCGCCGATAATGCTATTTTGCCTGGCTGTCTGTCCGCCAGCCTCAGCACGTGAGCACTCATGTTGAATGGAGCTGGGCAGGGCAAAGGGGTACTCTGATCAAACAAAGAATTCATTATTCCCAGCTATGCTTTTGCGGGAATGGTTGCAAGAGTCGTTGGTTTCAAGGAAATTGAAAATTCTTTATCAGTAGAAACCTCGGTGAATTGATGGGCATTCAAAACGCAGATTGTGATCACAAATCTCTCAGCGAATGCTCCAAGTCACCGTAGCCGGTGAATCGCCGCTCGAAGATAAGTCCAAGTTTATCAGCGTATGCTCGCGCACTTTCAGTTAAAACTTGGTCGTTTGTCTGAGCTTGGTAAACTAATTTCTCGTAGTTTCCAAAATACACACTGATTAGTTCAGGATGCTCGTCTAAACCCATAGGTTTCCAAACAAACGCATTGAACTGCCGGACAAGGAAATCTGTCAAATAGAACGTAGTGAATTCAGTTTCAGCTATCTGAGCAAACCGATCATTTCCCTCGAAAAAACTGTAGCAATGTGGACCTGCAAGCATTTTCACACCAAGATTTTCACAGCATCTTTGCAAAATACCGCCTGTGCCGCAGTCCGCGTAAACTACAAAAATCTCTTGGTAGACGTCTCTGTGCATTGCGACAGCTTCCTGCACCGCATCAGGAATTTTTTCGGGGTGAAGGTGCAAAGTGGCTGGAAGGCAAGTGAGGTCCATGTGCTCCCAACCATTGGCCTCTTTAAGATCAAGGATTTCGCGAGCTAACGCTCCGCAAGCGAGCAACAAAATGCGGTGAGATCTGCTAGCGGCTGCGTCACTGTGAGTCATTTTGTACTTGTTGATTGATAGCAAGGGGCACCGCCGCTCCGCAAGCTATCTTTCTTCTCCCAAAATATTGATGCATCTGTTGAAATAGTGAAATTGATATGAAGAAGGGACGGTCACCGGGCTGATTTCCATTTCAAAGATTAGGCGCTCATTTGGTTGTGTTTGCGGGACACGAAATCCTTAGCGGTTTCAACAGCTACCGCGGCATCACGACAATATGCATCTGCGCCGATTGCTTTCCCAAATTCTTCGTTGAGTGGAGCCCCACCGACCAGGACAATGTAGTCATCGCGGATACCTTGTTCGACCATTGTGTCAATTACTACCTTCATATACGGCATCGTAGTAGTTAACAGTGCTGACATTCCGAGAATATCTGGTTCTTCGTTTTCTAACGCCTCTAGATAACTTTCGACCGGATTGTTGATCCCCAAGTCTACAACCTCAAAGCCCGCGCCCTCCATCATCATCGAAACTAAATTCTTTCCAATGTCGTGGATGTCGCCTTTGACAGTTCCGATGACCATCTTGCCTACGCGAGGCGCGCCAGTTTCCGCGAGCAGAGGTTTCAGAATGAACATACCGCCTTTCATTGCATTTGCGGCGAGAAGCACTTCGGGAACGAATAGAATTCCATCACGAAAATCTGCGCCTACGATTGTCATTCCGCTTACTAGTGCCTCAGTGAGAATGCGGTAGGGGGCCCAATCGCGTTTCAACAAAATATGAACGGCCTCTTCGATCTCTTCTTTGAGCCCGTCATAAAGGTCGTCGAACATCTGCTGGACGAGCTCTTCGTCATCGAGTTCGGACAGGATGATATCGTCTTCGTCTTCCGACATGACCTATTCCTCGCTATTCGGCGCGTGCGCCTTTTTAAGATTCACAGTGACACTTTGTCTTTTTGAGCAGGCGGAACTGTCTGAATACCGACATAGCCTATGTCGCTTCCGACTTGTTGAACAAAAAGAGTCATTCTGCTTTGCTTTTTTTTTCATATTTACCAAAAAAAAATTTATGAATATTCAGCCTTTATCTATGCCAAAACCTCACGAGACAGGCGTAGGCGGTGGACAGGATAATGCTAACGCTGAGCGCTCTATGCCGCTCTGTGCTTTCGTGCATGCAGCTTTTGATAATTATCCGCTAATCATGTTGTGTGTTGTCCGTTATGAGGCGCCTGCCAAATAGACGTATGCGACCGTCGAAAATCTTGCATTGTTAATGCACGAAAGTTTTCAGAAAAACTGCTATCTAAAAATTCACTTAATGGTAACTTGCCTTGTCGGTTACAGCAGTATTTTCAAAGTTACATTTTCCTCCTCTCAGGTCGTAAAATTAGACCTCAATCTGCCATTTGGGGATTTTCTAGCTTCATACGCAATAGAACTTATGACGAACAAATCAGCCTTTTCGGCGCGATTTACGACGTGGGCGAGCCAATTTAGCATTTGCGCCGGTACCGTCGCTATCCGAGCTAAAGGATCCTAAGGTAGAAACAATTTGGCCATGGGACGGTGCGCCGCCACATGGCCGCATTTCGAGCGCCTCACGCATTGCGTTAAGGTGTTCTGGCATTGTACCACAACATCCGCCTATGATTGTTGCACCGCAATCACGGGCCATCACAGCGTAGTCTCCCATTAATTCGGGAGTGCCATCGTAGTGAATGTGACCATTAACGTATTTTGGAATTCCAGCATTCCCTTTGGCTATGATCGGGATGTTGCTGTCTTTAGCGGAAAATCCGAGCACCGTTCGGAGCAAATCGGATGCGCCAGTGCCACAGTTTGCGCCATATGCGAGGGGTAAATTCGAAAGGCTTTGGACCATATCGACCATTGCCTCAGATGTAACCCCCATCATTGTGCGGCCTGCGGTGTCGAAGCTCATTGTGCCGCACCAAGGCATGTCGGCTAACGCGAAAGCTTCGGCTGCGGCGCGGTATTCTTCAGGAGCAGATATGGTTTCTAGCCATAGAACATCAACCCCACCTTCTTTTAAGCCCTCGGCCTGTTCGTGGAAGATTGACACAGCGTCGGCGTGGGTGAGCGCTCCAATTGGCATCATGATCTCGCCTGTTGGGCCAACCGAACCCGCTACGACAACTGGCCGACTCACGGAGTCAGCAACGTCGCGGCCAAGCTCTGCGGCAACGCGCGAAATCTCTCTAGCGCGGTGGCCTGCGTCGTGCAACTTAAGGCGCGAACTGTTGCTGCCAAAGCTGTTAGTCAAAAAGATATCTGATCCGTTATCAACAGCAAAGCGGTAGAGATTTTTGATACGATCTGGGTGTTCGATGTTCCACATTTCAGGAGCATCGCCAGATGTGAGACCCATGTTGAATAAGTTTGTGCCGGTTGCACCGTCTGCCAAAAGCCAGTCATTGGTCTTTAGCATTTTTGTTAGTGCGTTTGTCATTGGGTCTCCTTGTCCAACATCCGCTGGTTTCGTCTCGACCCGCGTTTGGCATTAGATCAGAGACGGTGCAAATGCATTTTTTGCAGCATAATTATGAACTGGGCTCAATGGCATAAGAGATTTTGTGTTTTGATGTGGAACAAATTAGAGCGCGCAGGCCGTGGACTGCGCTTACTAATCCATGCATAGATTTTGTGTTAAGTATCTTTCAAAATTTGCGCTTGGGAAATAATCAAAAGCTCATTTCTCTTTGAGCGCACAAGATCTGGATGCACGATACCCTCCAAGTCCGCTACAACCTTGCGTATTACGTCTTCGTGGCCAGGCTCCTCAAAATCCGCCATCACGACCGTCTTTGCGTAGATTTCAGCATCATCGCCGGTTTTACCCAATTGCTCCGCAGCCCAAAGGCCCAGCATTTTGTTGCAACGTGCGTCGGCCTTGAATTTCATTTCTTCATCATGGGCGAACTTACTTTCGAAGGCGTTTTCTCGATCGTCAAATGTAGTCATCAAAAGTGTCCTCTGTTAAATACTTACACCCCGATATGCCTATTGCGCGCAAAAGCCGCAAGGGGAACAGGCATGCTTGCGACAATGCCGCCCATCCAGTAAGAGAGCGGTGTAATAAAGACTTATCTCGGAAACAAGGAAAGTTTAGCCATGGCTCGCGGCAAAAAAATATATGAAGGCAAAGCCAAAATATTGTTTGAAGGGCCAGAGCCGGGCACGATTATTCAGTACTTTAAAGATGATGCAACTGCCTTCAACGCCGAAAAGCGCGACGTGATTGATGGCAAAGGTGCACTAAATAATCGTTTGAGCGAATACTTTATGACTGGCTTAAACCAGATCGGTGTTCCAACCCATTTTTTGAAGCGGTTGAACATGCGCGAGCAGCTTGTCCAGTCGTGTGAGATTATTCCACTTGAAGTTATAGTGCGCAACTGCGCTGCTGGGTCGATGAGTAAAAGACTGGGAATTGAGGAGGGAACGCAACTTCCACGTCCGATTGTTGAGTATTGTTATAAAGACGACGCGCTTGGCGATCCGTTGGTTGCGGAAGAGCACATTGCCGCATTTGGATGGGCAAGTCAGCAGGATATGGACGATATTCTTGGATTAGCGTTGAGAGTTAATGACTTCATGTCAGGTGTCATGTACGGAGTGGGGATTAAGCTCATCGATTTTAAGATCGAAATAGGCCGAATTTTTGAAGGAGATTTTCAACGTCTTGTTGTCGCCGACGAAATTAGCCCTGATAGCTGTCGGCTTTGGGACATCGAAACGGGTCAAAAGCTCGACAAGGACGTGTTCCGACGAGATCTCGGTGATTTGACGGATGCCTATGCCGAAGTAGCCCGACGATTGGGAGTGCTACCAAAAGGTACGGGGCCGAGCAAGCCAACTTTGGTAAATTGAATTAATGCGCTGAAACGCATGGAATAAGGACATTATCTGGCTACAGTTTTCGAAATTGCTTTCCAGATAACTCAATTGGAGAGACATACATATGCAAGCACGCGTGTACGTAATGCTTAAGAGTGGCGTTTTGGACCCGCAAGGCGCGGCTGTTCGCCATGCACTTGAAAATCTTGGTTTCGAAGGGATTGAACGGGTGCGCCAAGGTAAGTTAATTGAACTAGACCTTGCGGAAGGAACGACTGAGGAAACAATTAAGGAGATGTGTGAAAAATTACTCACTAATACAGTAATAGAGAGCTATCGCATTGAGTTAATGTAATCAGTGAATTTACACCGAATTTTATTGGTAAAAGCGTACGTATTTTAGTCATTTCATAAAAATCTGTTTGTATGAAGGCAGACGGTATTTTGGTCAGTTTAGATAGTTTGTGTCAACTGCCAACACTCCTGAGAGCCAGAAAAGGTTTTTAGAGGCGCAATGACAGCGATCTTCCACAGTGCGTCATTCGGCCCAACAAAAAAGTTTAAGTAATCTCAATACTGTTGGCGCAAAAAAATTAATCCACTTAACTAAATTGCACTGTTTTTGCATCTACAAACAAGACGCTTCAAAACTGCGCTTCTTGGCTGGAACCTTGCCCGTAGTTGGTTTAGGGGATGGTTGCGAAACCCAACTTACCCACGTGCGTTTGTGTTAGGAGAACCGTGATGCGTGCAGCTGTAATCGTTTTTCCCGGATCAAACTGTGACCGAGATTTAGCAGTGGCGTTCAAACAGGCTGGGATGGATGTCCAAATGGTTTGGCACAAAGACACCGATTTGCCCGAGGGTATCGACGTTGTCGGCATTCCGGGCGGCTTTTCGTTTGGCGACTACTTGCGCTGTGGTGCGATTGCGGCGAACTCACCTATTTGCAAGTCGCTGGTGTCACACACAAAGCGTGGTGGCTTTGCCTTAGGTGTTTGCAACGGATTCCAGATACTCACTGAAACTGGCATACTGCCTGGTGCTTTACGCCGTAATGCTCACCTCAAGTATATCTGCAAAACCGTAGGTTTGAATGTTGAGACTTCTGATACACCTTTCACCTGTGGCTATGACAAAAACCAATTCATTAATATTCCGATTGCTCATCACGATGGCAACTATTTTGCTACAAAGCATAAGCTAGACCAATTGCAGCAAGAGGCGCGAATTGCTTTTACTTATACTGACAATCCTAACGGTTCTGTGGGTAATATAGCAGGTGTAGTTTCAAAGAATCGTCGCGTACTTGGTTTAATGCCTCATCCTGAACGTGCCGCGGATGAAGGTCATGGTGGAACTGATGGAGTGGCAATGTTTCGCTCGTTAATGGAAAGCTTGGCGACAGCGTGACTTGAGGCAAGCGTCGCACTTGCGTAACCTAACCAGTATGAAGTTAATAAAGGGTAGAGCGATAAATATCCCAAAGCCCAAGGCAGCGAGTTGGCGCGCGCGCTTGGCTTTGACACTGTTGTGTGTATTTGCTGGGTTTACGATCTGGATTACCAACAGTCTTTTAACTGATCGGTTTACGCAGAACACACGCAACCGAGCTGAAGTGCGTTTAGCGCTTTATTCAGGAAATTTATTGTCTGAATTGCGTAGGAATGCGATCGTCCCGCAGTTACTAGCCAAAGACCCAGAACTGATTGGAGCGCTGAATTCCAATGATTATTCGCAATCAACTGCCCGATTGATTTCTTTTGTCGATGAGATAGGCGCGGCATCGTTGCTTTTGTTGGATGAGGGCGGGCGCACAGTTGCTGCCACGGATCGAACGCGATTAGGGGCATCTTACCGCAGCAGCTCTTTTTTTGTAAATGCGCTGAGATCAAACACGACACTCTTTTCAGTTACTAAGGACGACTCCGGTGCCAACCGTTTTACCTACTCGCGCCGATTAGATAATCAGGGGCAGTCGATTGGCGTCATTGTTGTAGAGGTGGACTTACACAAATTTGAACGTGCCTGGGCAGGTATTTCGGATGCCGTATACGTGATGGATAGCGAGGGTACAATCCTGCTTGCGTCAGAACCTCGGTGGCGCGGACTGACGGAGATAGAAGCACTGGCGCGACAGCCAGCGCAAGGTGCGATTGAGCGTGCAATTCAGGCGACTTCAGATTGGACGCAGCTTCCAGCGGACGCCTACTTGCAAGGCGAAGCAGTGATGCGGAAGGATGTGCGAATCCCATTTCGTGGCTGGCGAATGGCCTCGTTCACAACGTATGCCAGTGTTCGAGAAAAAGTAAATTCTGCTCTTGCTATGGAAATTATGGGCTTTGCCATTTTGTTGGCGCTAGCGTTCTATGTTTTGAGTCGTAAAAGTGCGTTACGTGTAGCGCTTTTTCAACGAGAGTCCGTGGAGTTGCGTGCTCTAAATCTGCGTCTGCAGCGAGAAATTGCAGAACGCAAACGGATGCAGCGCAGCCTAAAAGTTGCGGAACACAGCTTGGCCCAGAGTTCAAAACTTGCAGCGCTGGGAGAAATGTCGGCTGCTGTTAGCCACGAGTTGAATCAGCCACTTGCAGCCATGAAAACTTATTTGGCGGGCGCTCGGCTCCTTCTTAAGCGGAATCGTCCCGACGAGGCCTTGTCGTCATTTCAGCGGATTGATGATCTGATTGAACGTATGGGAGCAATTACAAAGCAATTAAAATCTTATGCCCGTAAGGGAGGTGATGATTTTTCGCCGGTTAATATGGGGGAAGCGCTTATTGCAGCACTTTCGATGATGGAACCTCAGTTACGCCAGCGGCATGTTCATATCAGCAGCATTACTCCAGATATGCCGGTATTTGTGATGGGAGATCGAGTGCGCATAGAACAAGTAATGATAAATTTGCTTCGCAACGCACTTGATGCAACCGAAGGGGTGGATAATCCAGAAATCGAGCTAATCCTGTCGGCCGGCGAGACGGCCACGCTGACAGTGCGCGATAACGGCCCTGGAATTGAGAACCTCGACGATCTTTTTGAACCATTTTTTACAACCAAACAACCCGGTGATGGTGTTGGATTAGGTCTCGCAATTTCTTCTGGGATTGTGAACGATTTGGGAGGTCGTCTGACGGCGCGGAATGGACAACGGCAGGGGGCTGTATTCGAGGTGCAATTGCCCATCTTTAGCGAAGACGTAGATGCAGCGGAGTGAATCAGTGCCAAAAGGTATGAAAATCGCGATCATTGATGATGAGCAAGACATGCGGCAATCAATTAGCCAGTGGCTCGCCTTGTCGGGCTATGACACGGAGACCTTTGCCAGCGCTGAAGAAGCTTTGAAAGTGCTTGGTGCGGATTATCCCGGAATAGTGATCTCTGACATAAAAATGCCAGGTATGGACGGAATGCAATTTTTGAAGAAGTTAATGGGATCGGATAGTGCTCTTCCAGTAATCATGATCACAGGTCACGGTGACGTACCGATGGCCGTAGAAGCGATGCGCGTCGGAGCGTTTGATTTCCTCGAAAAGCCGTTTAATCCGGATCGAATGAGCCAGTTGGCTAAAAAAGCTACGATGGCGCGCCGGCTTACCTTGGACTCTCGAGCCCTGCGTAAGGAACTGAGCGATGGTGGGCAGTTGATAAAAAAGTTGATTGGCGCCTGCTCGGTAATGGAAAGACTGAAGGAAGATATATTAGACCTTGGACAAGCAGATGGCCATGTGTTGGTTGATGGAGAAACCGGTACTGGCAAGACCCTGGTGGCGCATGCTCTCCACGCTGTTGGCAGTCGTGCAGGTAAGAAATTTGTTCTAGTTAATTGCGGTGCGTACGAGGAAGAGGCTTTGGCGCGCCGGTTATTTGGTCCAATGATGCTCGAAGACAGCCTTCTCCCGGCGATAGAGGAAGCTCGTGGCGGCACTCTTGTCCTAGAAGATATTGAAACGCTAAGCTTTGGAATACAGGCAAAATTGCTAAATTTTATCAATGAACAAGGCAATCCAGCCGAGACACGGATAGTTTCAATTTCAAATTTGCAGGAGCAAGACCAAATATGTGAGGATCTGATAAGATCGGATTTGTTCTTTAGATTAGGCGCCTTGCGCGTGACGGTACCGCCGTTGCGTCAACGTGGGGAAGATATTCTGACACTATTTACTCGTCTAAGCGAGCAGTTTGCGGATGATTACGGATGTGAATCACCGAAGGTCAGCGCACAGGAAGCAGCCCAGCTTTTACAAGCACCTTGGCCGGGGAATGTGCGTCAGTTAATTAATTTGGCGGAACGCGCGGTACTCCAATCGCGTCGCGGTGGCGGAACTATTGCGTCGCTACTGATGTCAGATCACGAAGAAATGCAGCCGGTAATGACAACTGAAGGAAAACCTCTTAAGGAATATGTAGAGGCCTTTGAGCGTATGCTGATTGACAATACAATGCGGCGGCACCGAGGCTCTATTGCCAGTGTCATGGAAGAGCTTTGCCTGCCACGTCGGACATTGAACGAAAAAATGGCAAAATACGGTTTGCAACGAGCCGATTATCTCTGAATTTTCACATTGATCACGGAATAACGGAATGCAAGGATTGTTCGCCTTCAATAAAAGTAAGTCAAAAAGTCTGTCATAAGCGCGGATCTAACTCGCATTGTCGTTTAACCATTGTAATTTGCCCTACACTGGCATTATGTATCATCATGGTACTGAAATTTTTGTGCCGTTTTGAGTTTTGCTGGAGAGACGCGTAATAGGCCGACGACCAATCGCGACCTCCTGACAGAGAACGCCTCATAATAGAGGTGCAGTGATGCCCAATCCGCTAAGCGGAGGGCTTATAATAGGCGAGTATTCCTTTGGGTACTGCGTCGGAGAAGAAACGCGATGAAGCGCGCGAAAACATTGTTAGACCGAGCAGAAGCCGTAAGCGGCGCTCTTGGCATCGCGCCTTACGTCGCTCAGACAAGACACCCAATAAATAACCGTTGTAACGCTCCACCGGAGCGAAGACGTTTACGAGGGTGCAAACGGATATCATGGCAAAGAAAATGCTTATCGATGCCACCCATGCGGAAGAAACCCGTGTTGTGGTGGTTGATGGAAATAAAGTTGAAGAATTCGACTTTGAATCAGAAAATAAACGTCAACTAGCAGGAAATATTTACCTAGCAAAAGTTACACGTGTTGAGCCGTCGCTCCAAGCGGCGTTTGTGGATTACGGTGGAAACCGTCATGGTTTTCTCGCTTTTTCAGAAATACACCCAGATTATTACCAAATCCCAGTGGCCGATCGCGAAGCACTCTTGGAAGAAGAGCGTGCATACGCTGAAACACTGAAATCTAGGGAAGACGAAGACGAGAAGCCAAAACCAAGATCGCGCTCACGTTCACGCTCGCGATCTCAAAGGATAAAAGATGATGTAAACTCTAGCCTGCAAGAACAGAGTGGCGAGACTGCTTCGGAGAAGTGGCAAGAAACATCTGACACGAAACAGCTAGATATCTCTGGTATGGAGACGATCGACCTAACCGCTGACAGTATTGAAGAGACATCTGCAATGGATTTGGCGAGTGAAGGGTCGGCGCCAGATCTTGCACAAAACGATGAAAAGGTGGTTGGAAGTCTTGAACCAGCCTTGGCGCCACCAGAGAGCGAAAGTGACGTGGAGACCGATGCTTTGGACTCGTTGGACGACGCAAAAGAAGGCAACGGTAATCCAAAAGAAGGGAAGACTATAGCAGCGAAGACTGACTCAGTTGATCCGGTTGCTACCAAACACCCGAAAACTGGAGAAGAAACGCTCACAGAAGACGCCGATATTAGTGTTGTTTCTGCTGAAGAAACGGTCAATCCAGCTGTCGATGTTGCCAACTCCGACGAAGTTTCTAACAAAGATTTGCCGACAGATAATGAAGATGGACCCGGGACAAACAAGCCCGTTTTTGAAGATGCTGAGTTGTCCGCTGAAGCTGGTAAAGAGGCCGATGCGGATAGTGGTCCTGACACCGTGATCAACGTTGACGAAGACGGTGAAGGTGATGTAAATCCAGCAAGGACTGCTAAGGGTGCAAAAGCTTCAGACAAGGATGAAAACATCGAGTCCGTTGCGGACGAGGATGACATTGACGACATTCGCCCACAGCGGAAGCCGAGGCCACGTCGCTACAAAATTCAAGAAGTGATTAAAGTTCGTCAAATTCTTCTGGTACAAGTTGTTAAAGAAGAGCGCGGCAACAAAGGGGCGGCGCTAACTACTTATTTGTCACTGGCGGGTCGATACTGCGTGCTGATGCCAAACACAGCTCGTGGTGGCGGGATTTCTCGCAAGATTACCAATGCAGCAGATCGGAAAAAGTTAAAGGAAATCGCTAGTGAGATAGAAGTGCCTCAGGGCGCTGGGTTAATTGTGCGAACTGCCGGTGCGAAGCGTACCAAGACGGAAATTAAACGTGATTATGAATACCTAAAACGTTTGTGGGAACAAATCCGAGAATTGACCCTCAAGTCGATCGCACCCTCAAAAATCTATGAAGAGGGAGATCTGATAAAGCGGTCAATTCGTGATTTGTATAACCGTGAAATTGATGAAGTTCACGTTGAAGGCGAGCGCGGCTACCGAATTGCGAAGGATTTCATGAAAATGATCATGCCGTCCCACGCAAAGAACGTTAAGCACTATACGGAGACTTTGCCATTATTTGCTCGCTATCAGGTTGAAACCTATCTGAGTGGTATGTTTAACCCAACGGTTCAACTTAAATCAGGTGGTTATATTGTAATCGGCGTGACAGAGGCTCTTGTAGCTATAGATGTCAATTCCGGTAGAGCCACTAAGGAGGGCTCGATTGAGGAAACCGCGCTTAAGACTAATCTCGAAGCTGCGGATGAAGTGGCTCGTCAGTTACGTCTGCGAGACCTCGCCGGTCTTATTGTAATTGACTTTATCGATATGGATGAGCGTAAGAATAATGCCGCTGTTGAAAAGCGCATGAAAGATAAGCTCAAGACAGATCGTGCCCGCATTCAGGTCGGTCGCATCTCCGGCTTCGGTTTAATGGAAATGTCTCGTCAGCGCCTACGGCCGGGAATGATTGAGGCTACAACACAGCCTTGCCCCGCGTGCCATGGTACGGGGCTTATTCGGTCAGATGACAATCTTGCCTTGTCAATTTTGCGCCAAATCGAAGAAGAAGGCACTCGTCGACGCTCTCGAGAAGTATTGGTGAAGTGTCCGGTGGCCATTGCGAATTACATTATGAACCAAAAGCGTGAGCATGTTGCGCAAATTGAAGCACGCTATGGTTTGTCAGTTAGGATCGAGGGAGAGACGCACTTGGTATCTCCGGATTTTACATTTGAGAAATTCAAGACTGCTACTCGTGTTGTTGCAGAAGCCGTTGCGCCGGTCGTGTCTGCGGACATCTCTCTCATGGACGAAGTAGATGAGATGGAGGTAGCAGAACTGCCCGATGAAACTCCTGAAGATGAAACTAAACCAAAAAAACGCCGCCGCCGCCGCCGCCGCCGTGGAAAATCATCGGGTGCTGAGGCGGTAGAGGCAGAAGGAGACATTGCAGAAGCAGTAACTGAGACGGCAGATGGTGCGCAGCCTGAAGTTTTCAAAATTACTGAAGCGGACAACGTCGATGCGATGGGAACTGAGGCCAAACAAAAGTCTAAATCAACCAAAACGAGAAATCGTTCACGTGGCCGTTCGAACACCAAAAAGTTTAAGGATACCGAGACCAAAAAACAAACAGATGGCTCTGTGGACGATGCATCATCCGCCAATACAAGCGATCAGGAAGTGTTGGTTCAGGAAACGCTGGCGGTTGCACAAACTCCGGCGAAATCTGCCTCGCTGGTTGTGAACGGAGATGTGCTCTCCGAGACTAATCCCGAAATCTTGCATGAAGTAGCAGTCAACGAGACTGCATCTGAATCAGAGGCAATCGCAGTAGAGCAACAAGTAACTGACCCTCAAAAGCCAATAGACCCCACCAAACCAAAACGGCGTGGATGGTGGTCGATGGGTCGCTAGGTTAGATGCTGAGTGACGACCAGCGTCTACTCAGCATTCTACCGCTTTTCCACGAGAAATGATATTTTACCGTTTTCGTCAGTCATGCTAACAAATCGATGTCCGGCTTCGGCGCAAAAGTGGGGCACATCAACAATTGCGGCAGGATCGTCAGCTAACAGGCGGACGTGTGTACCTAAGGGTAAAGAGGCCATTCGCTTGCGTAACCGTAAAACGGGTAGGGGGCACAACAGGCCTATTGCATCGATTTCTAAAACCATGGAGTTGAAATAGCGTTGCTTAGCTGTCGTGTCCACAGCGTTGTGTTCGACTGTGACCTGACTACCTCGTGACGCAACTGTGGGAGTAATGTAGGGAGGGAACATGATAGGATTTGATTTAATAGACGCCGGACTGATACCTGCCATTTTGATTTCACTTCTTGCAGGAGTGGTGTCATTCCTCTCGCCGTGCGTTTTACCAATTGTGCCACCATATCTTGCGTACATGAGTGGTGTCAGCATGGCCGAATTAACAGACGAGAACGCTGCGCGTCGAAAAGTGATTTTTGCTGCTCTCTTTTTCGTTCTGGGCTTGTCTACTGTATTTTTGTTACTTGGCTTCACCGCGTCGGCATTTGGCTTGTTTTTCTTGAAAAACCAGGAGGTCTTCGGGCAAATAGCTGGTGTGGTGGTAATCGCTTTTGGCCTGCACTTTCTGAACGTTTTTCGAATTCCATTTTTGGATCGTGAGGCACGGATAGAGACGGGAGAGACAGACGGTTCGGCATTTGGAGCTTATCTTTTGGGCCTCGCTTTTGCTTTTGGTTGGACTCCATGTATAGGGCCGCAACTTGGCGCAATACTCTCCCTAGCCGCAGGAGAAGCCTCAGTTGCGCGTGGAACTCTATTGCTAGGCGTCTATGCGGCTGGCCTTGGTATTCCATTTTTATTGGCGGCAGTTTTTTTAACTCGAGCAGTGGGTGTATTTAACAAACTTAAGCGCCACATGAGCCTGATCGAGAAAATTATGGGTGCGCTATTGCTGTTTGTTGGCGTGATGCTGGTAACGGGAGCCTTCAGCACTTTTAGCTGGTGGTTACTTGAAGCCTTTCCTGCCTTGGCAACGCTTGGATAGAGACATAATCTCGCCCAAGTTTTGGAGGTAATCTCCTTTACAACGAAGGGTGAAAAAATGGGCGAAAACATCCGCAGACAGGTGCGCAAGCGTCGGATGTTTTACATTCCGGGCTACGACCCCATTCATCCACGTCGTTATCGAGAGCTCTATCGAAAGGAAGGTGCAGAACAGGCTTCAATTTCAGGGTACAATTTGACGTTGGCAGCAAAACCTCCGAAAGCTGAGGTCTATGGCTGGAAAGTTTACTCCAACATTGAAGATGAAAAAGTAGATGTGGATGTAGAGGTTTTATTTTGGTCTGACATCGTCAGATCAAGCATGAAACAAAGTATATATTCGGCCTACATGCAACTCGCACGCACCGCGTATATTTATATTGGAAGCGGCTCAATGGGCCGTTTGATGCAGTTACGCAAAGGCCCGATGATAGCGGCGCTATACCCTTTGTTTTTTTTGTTCTCAACATTGCTAATTGCTTTGCTAGCTGCCTTAACAATTGGGTACACTATTTCTTTGGTACTGCCTTGGTGGGCAGGGATAGCGGGAGTATCCGTCGTTCCTGTAATCCTGAGTTGGGTGCGCAAGAACGATAATCGGTTCTACGCTTACTATCTATTACATGATTACGCCTATCAAGCTGCAGCGAATGGCGCGTACCATCCAGAGCTAGAGGTTCGTCTAAATAAATTTGCCAATAGAATTTCTGAGGCACTTCAGGAAGATGTTGATGAAGTTCTGGTCGTGGGGCATTCGTGCGGTGTCCACTTGGCAATAACCATTCTTTCTGATCTGATCCGAGATGGGAGTGTTTGCGTCGGAGGTCCTGAACTGGCATTTTTGTCGCTTGGTCAGGTTGTGCCAATGGTTTCCTTTTTGCCGGAGGCCTATCGATTGCGCTCTGATCTTTTATTTTTGTCTACACGTGAAGAGGTTACTTGGATCGATGTAACCGCGCCGGGGGATGGGTGCGCGTTTTCCCTGTGCGATCCAGTGTCTGTTTCGGTTCCATCACCGAAAGGGAAACGTTGGCCGTTGGTCCTTTCGGCGGCTTTTTCGAAAACTCTCAGTCCAGAACGTTGGCGGGCCTTGCGCTGGAGGTTCTTTCGCCTTCATTTTCAATATATGTGTGCCTTTGATAAGCCTGGAGATTATGATTATTTCAAGATCACCGCTGGGCCAAAAACTCTTGCGGATCGCTTTCACCAGCGCCAACCCTCAAACTCCCGAATTGAGAAAATGGTGAATAAATTCACAAAGCTGTCTCCATGACGGTGCCACCAAAGCCGACATCACGAGCGGAATTTGTTTCACGATGGCAATATTTTAAATTGCTTCGTAATGATATCTTGTCAGCGCAGCCACAACGGCTTTATCGAGCATGGATGGCTGAATTTAGGGCGCCATTTTTTCGTAGCTACATGTGTAATGATACGTCACTTGTTGAACTTGTCCTTAAAGGTCGCCCAGATGATTTCCCAAAGTCAGATCGCGTGCGCAAAGGTCTGATGCCACTGCTCGGTAACTCTGTTTTCGTTACAAATGGGGACATTTGGAAAAGACAAAGACGCATCATCGATCCGGCATTTGAGGGTGGCCGTTTACATGAGACATTTTCTGCAATGTGGGACGCTGGTTTAGCGGCGGTTAACCGAATGCAAGATCTCGCAGATGGAGAGGCTATCGATATTGAAGCTCACACCAGCCATGCTGCTGCAGATGTGATTTTCCGAACCCTTTTTTCAATTCCAATCGAGCACAAGGTGGCTAAAGGCGTCTTTAACGCATTTAGGCAGCATCAAAAGGAACAGCCAGTTTTAAACTTAGGTGGCCTGCTGCCTCTGCCAAAGTGGATGCCTCGGTTTCATAGTCGTAAAACTAAGGAGACGGCAGGTCATATACGAAAACTGATTGAGCAACTGACTTCAGAGCGAATGGCTCAAATTAATGCAGGGACTGCGCCAAATGACCTTGCCACCAAGATCATGACAACTCCCGACCCCGATACCGGTGAGACTTTCGACAGTAGCGAGATGGTGGATCAGGTAGCAATTTTCTTCTTGGCGGGTCATGAAACTAGCGCGTCTGCGCTTGCGTGGTCGTTGTATCTTCTCGCGTTACACCCAGAGTGGCAAGACAAGGTCGCCCAAGAGGCTAAAGAGAAGATAGGTGCAAAGAGGATTCCCTTTTCTACGGTCACAAAGATGAGAGTTGCCCGCGATGTGTTCAGGGAGTCAATGCGACTTTACCCGCCCGTTCCGATGATGGTTCGTCAGGCTAGAAAAGCAGAGGTTTTTCGTAGTCGAAAGGTACCAAAAGGCAGTCAAATAGTACTTAGCCCGTGGCACTTGCACCGCCATGAACGGCTGTGGGATCAGCCAGATGTCTTTGATCCAGCGCGTTTTGCGACCCCAAACGGTAAAACGTGTTTACGTGAAGCTTACATTCCGTTTTCAACTGGTCAGAGGGTTTGTCCAGGGTCAGGATTTGCCATGATAGAAGGCCCGCTACTGTTGTCTTTGTTGGTAAGTGAATACCTATTTGAAATTGTTCCAGAGCGTGAGCCAATTCCACAAGCGCAGTTGACCGTACGGGCACGTGAAGGGATCTGGCTTAAAGTAAAACCCAGATAAAAAAAGATCGGCGAAGGCTACTCGTCGATCTTTTGTAGGTTGAGATAAGTTTAATGCGTCACAAAATAGTGCCAGAGTAGAGGTGAGCCGTGTGCGCAGCTTATTACTTGTCCCACCACCAGAGGGCAGGCATCCAGTCAGCGCCATCACCGTAAATTGACAGGGTATCGGGAAACTGCATTTCTTTGCGGTGCGCAATTCGACCGACCGCATAGTTCCAAATTGGAATAACGTGCCGACCTGAAGTTAGGACGCGATCCAAAGCACGGGTAGCCGCAATAAAGTCGTCCTGACTGTTTGAGGTAAGCATCGTATTAATGAGAGAGTCTATAGCCGCAGATTTGACACCCATTAAGTTGCGTGAACCTGTTTGGTCAGCCGATTCACTTCCCCAGTAAAGGTTTTGTTCATTGCCCGGACTAAGTGACAGAGAACGACGATAATTGACCATGTCGAAATCAAAATCGTTCACACGTTGGGTAAACTGGGCATTATCGGTTAATGAAACTGTTACGCTGATTCCTAAGCGTTCAACAGATTTTTTGTATATATCGATAATGGCCTTACTCTGAGAATCGCCTTGCCGCAGCAAAATCTCTAACGTTAATGGATTGCCATTTGCATCATGTCGTTTGCCATCAACAACGACAAATCCTGCTTCATCCAGAAGTTTCGCTGCGATTTGAAAATTCTTACGGTTACGTAAAGATCCATTTGATTTAGGGAGCTCGTAACCAGAGATGGCATCTGCGGGTATTTCGTTCGTAAAAGGCGATAAAAGTTCAGCAACTTTTCCGTTTGCTACTCCGCTTTCCATGGAAAGTACTGATCCAGAAAAATAGGAAGATATGCGCGCTTGACGACCACCAGTCATGGTGTCGTTGATAAATTCAAAATTGAAGGCATGTATCAGAGCGTCGCGGACCCTTATATCGTTAAAAGGTGCTCGACGTGCGTTTATAACAAAGCCCGTCATGCCCGAGGGCTTTTGATGTGGAATTTCTGATTTTACAATGTCTCCAGCCTGCGCACTGGGAAAGTTGTATTGACTAGCCCACGATTCAGCGTTGAATTCTCGCACGTAAGAGATTTCGCCGGCTTTGAAGGCTTCAAAGAGCACATCGCCGTCACCATAAAAATCAATTTGTATTTCATCAAAATTGTTGGTGCCCTTGCGGAACGGGAGGTCGGCGGCCCAGTAGTTGGGATCGCGAGACAAAGTTACATATCGTCCAGCCTCAAAGTCGCTTATGACATATGCCCCTGAACCGATTGGGATGTCCTCTAATGTCGCTTCAGCGATATCTTTTCCAACCCACTGAGCTTTTTGCAGGATAGGCCGCATACCCGCGATGAGAGCTAACTCGCGATCTTCAGTATTGAAGGTGATGCGAACAGAGCGCGGGCCGGTTGCTTCGATAGTGTCCACCTTCTTCCAGAAACCTAGATAGCGGGGATGACCGGAGGTCCCTAGAGTTTCGTACGACCAAATCACGTCTTCAACAGTGATAGGGTTACCATCAGAAAACCTAGCCTCTTTACGAATTTTGAATTCAACCCACGCTCGATTTGGTGGCGTTTTGATTGACTCGGCAATCAACCCGTAAAGTGCGAATGGTTCATCACGGTTTCGACCCATCAGCGAATCATATGTAAAGAATCGCAGCTGCCAGGGGACTGTACCTTTGCGAATGAACGGGTTCAGCGAATCAAACCCCCCGGTATTGCCCGTTACGATTCGCCCGCCCTTAGGTGCGTTTGCGTAAGCGTAGGGAAGTGATTCGAAGTCAGGTGGAAGCTTGGGGTCGCCATACATTGCGATCCCATGGGCTTGATCCGAAAGAACGGCTCCAGCCATGAAAACAACGGCGAAAGCCGTGCTCAAAGTCCGCTTTAAGGAGAAACATATTGGTACCATTGGCTGAACAATCCTCTTTGACCATTGTTTTATCAAGGTAAAAAGTAACGATAGATTTAAGGGTTATCAAACTTTTAGCTTGGAGGTCCGTACCGGAAGGCTTATAAAGGACGAACTGCTCGATAGGTTTCTTGCCTGTATGAAACCTGCCTCAATAACTTTACGCCCGCTTCGCGCGGGCGTTTTTTTATTCTGACTGTGGAAGCTTCGGAAAAAGAACCGTATTGTGCGGGTGCAGCATTTTAATTGAAACCGCAAGATAAGAAGGGTTAACCATGACACTTTCCGGAAAAACGGCAATCGTCACAGGATCTAACTCGGGGATCGGTTTGGGCATTGTAAAGGAACTTGCGAAGTCTGGGGCCAATGTGGTTTTGAATTCGTTCACCGATCGGGATGAAGATCACTCTTTAGCTGCCAGCATTGCCGAGAAATTCAGTGTAACAGCTCGCTATATCAAAGCTGATATGTCCAATAACGTGGAATGCAGAGAGTTAATTTCACAGGTTGGCGGGTGTGATATTTTGGTCAATAACGCCGGTATTCAGCATGTGGCGCCTATAGATAAATTTCCAATAGATAAGTGGGACGCGATTATCGCTATAAATCTAAGTTCTGTTTTTCACACGACTGCTTCTGCGTTACCATTTATGCGAGAGCGCGGATGGGGGCGTGTTGTGAATATCGCTTCAGCTCACGGGTTGACGGCATCACCATTTAAATCGGCCTATATAGCTGCGAAGCATGGTGTGGTTGGGATATCTAAAACCGTGGCGTTAGAAACTGCAAAAGAGCCGATTACGTGCAACGCGGTCTGTCCGGGCTATGTTTTGACGCCGTTGGTTGAGGCGCAAATTCCCGCCACTATGGAGAAATATGGCATGGGTCGCGACGAGGTAATTGAAAAAGTAATGCTGGAACGCCAACCAAGTGGTGAGTTTGCGACGGTCGAACAACTGGGAGCTACTGTCGCATTCCTGAGTTCCGACGCCGCAGCGCAAATCACGGGGACATCTATTTCCGTAGATGGTGGTTGGACCGCATTGTAACAGTCAGAATTGCTGCACTCGCTAAGATCTGATTTACACGCGGAAGAAATTGCGGCTCGACTTGAGCAACCGAACTTGGACCGCAACCGGCACTGAGGCAATTGTTACCGCTTATTGATAAAATTGCTCTCGATCGCTGCTTCCTCGACGCTACGCCGATATGAGACGGCTGCAGCGTTTCAATAAATTTTTTCTAAGGTCGCGCGGAAACATTTGAAAAACATAAATTTGAGTGATTTTTACGCATTGATGACGGTATCTCAGTTCAAGCGACAATATTTTTATTTTCTTGCCTGTGGATTCAAGCAAAAAGATTAGTCAGTTGGTTTTCAACATGTCGCTACCAGAGTCAAAAAAGTGATTCATTAATCGCTGGTGGGCGGCTTGGTAGGATCTTTTGGATTGGGATAAACAAGCCCGGCAGAGATCACTAATTTGGCCGCGTCCTCAACCGTCATTTCCAGCTCGATCACATCATCGCGTGGAAAAAATAACAAAAAACCTGAGGTAGGATTTGGGGTTGTTGGGACGAATACGCTGATTAACCCGTCTGGGGTAGCGGTTAATTCCGCAATTTCGCCTTTGGCATTCGTTGATATAAAGCCTATCGCCCAAATACCGCGACGTGGATATTCGAAAAGGCATGCCTTTTCAAAGCTACGCTCGGATTGGGCAAATACGGTTTCAGCAATTTGTTTGGCGCCTGAGTACACCGACCTTACGACGGGCATTCGGTCTACGACACCTTCACCCCAGCGGATCATTGACCTGCCAATAAGGCCTTTTGCAACCCAGCCTACGAAGATGGTAAACAGAAAGAAAATGATGACACCAATACCTCGAAGGTTGATGCCTATATATTTTTCGGGGTTGACCGTGCTTGGCACAAGCGGCAACACAAAGCCATCCACCCAGCCTATCAAAGTCCATATTAGCCAGATGGTTAAACCGATAGGCAGGATTACGACGATACCAGTTAGAAAACTTGCCCGAAGGCTGCCAAAAAACCCGGAGCGGTGTTTATGCTGTGGCTGTTCGTCAAAAGGCGTTGTCATGTTGATGTTCCACAAAAACCTACGTCTTATTACGAGTTTTGCAGGAAAGCTTCAACGAAAATGCGATCAAATCACACTCCGAGTTTTAACAAATTCAACTCGTGGGCAATCTCAGCTGCAAGGCGTGCATTGTTACGGACTAATGCGATGTTTGCATTCAGCGAATTCCCTTTCGTTAACTCAAAAATTCGTTGAAGCAAAAAGGGGGTCACTCGCTTTCCAGTAATTCCCTTTTCAGCCGCCTCAGCGGTAGCTTTGGCGATTACGGGTTCTATTTCTTCAGCCTTTATTTCATCGGATGTAGGGATTGGGTTGGCAACCAACTGACCGCCTGTCAGGCCAAGATACTGACGCATCAAATGAGACTGCGCAATTTGGCTCGGTGTGTCCATTCTTAGTGGAGCACTAAAGTCGGAACGTGCAGACCAGAAAGCCGGAAAACTGTCTTGCTGGTAGGCAATTACGGGAACGCCATTAGTTTCCAGCACTTCAAGTGTTTTTGGGATATCGAGAATAGCCTTTGCACCAGCCGCGACAACAGTAACTGAAGTTTGTGCCAGTTCGATTAGGTCGGCTGAAATGTCAAAACTTGTCTCAGCTCCTTTGTGGACACCACCAATACCGCCGGTTGCAAAGACATCAATACCAGCGAGGCGAGCCCCAATCATGGTTGCTGCTACCGTTGTTGCACCCGTTCCTCTCTTAGCGATGCATACCGCTAGATCAGCCCGCGAGAGCTTTTCCGCATGTTTAGCCTGAGCAAGATTTACAAGCTGCGCGTTGGTCAGGCCTGCATGGAACACTCCATTGATAACTGCAATTGTTGCGGGAGTAACACCCTTGGCCCAAATGTCCGCTTCAACTTGCCGGGCGACCTCGAGATTTTGTGGATATGGCATGCCATGCGTGATGATTGTGCTTTCAAGTGCAACAATTGGAGTGCCATTGGTAATTGCATTGTTGACCTCCGGCGACAAGGTGATGAGACCCATTTGCGTTATTCTCCAGACACATAAGTAGCGGCGGCTTCAAGCGCGCGTTTAAGAGCCGTATTGCGGTCGCAGCCTTCGATTTCGGCGGCAATATGAGTTGCCATAAACGTATCTCCTGCTCCGGTCACACGTTTAACGGGGACTTGCGGTGGAACTTGGGTGAGTGTGCCATCTAGCGATGCATCTGACGCGGAAAATTCGCCATTTGTTACAAGCGCCCGCTTTGCACCTCTTTTGATGAGCGAATTAGCGGCAACTTCGGACGACTCAAATTCAATCTGGCAAAGCAAACTTGCCTCTTCTAGGTTCACATATAGCGTAGCTCTGGAATACTTTAAAAATGGCTGTAGTCTCTCTGCCTTGCCGGGAGAAGCAGGAGCAACCCGCATGTCAGCTTCTCCAAATACAGGCTCGCTTGCTATACGTTCAAGCAAGCGAAGTGTCAGATTTCCATCCAAAGCGATGAAACCCGAAAAAGGCACAAGCTCTGATCCAAGGGTGCCATTTTCAAGAGGAAGAAGGATTTTATCACCTGCCGCTTCAAGCGATCGCGCATCCGCGATTGCAGCGATCACACCATTGGCGCCTTCAACGGCCATATATGCATCGGTTGGAAGATCCTCAGATTGATAGGCAAATTCAGTTAAAAGGCCGAGACTTTTGCATGCTTGCAGGAGTTCATAGCCTTGTTCATCCTTACCTATTGCGGTCAGAAGGGCAGGGCGCAGCTTAAATTTTACCAACGTCATGGCGACATTCAACGCGACACCTCCCGGGAGACGGGTAATACGTCCTGGAACATCTGACCCTTGGCGCATGTGATTAGGGGATCGACCTATCACGTCCCAAAGAACCGATCCCACACAAAGAATGTCGGGAGCCTGTTTCATGCAGATTTTTCGTTCATTTCATTGCAGCGCGTAATGCGCAGAGCGTCAACCCTGGATCGTCGGCGCGCCAGATTTCCTCACCGATCCCAAAAAAATCTGTGACGGGTGTTAACAAAGCGATGGTATCTTCATTGAGAGCCCCTTCGGCGACGATTGGAACTTCAATCATTTTGGACCACCATTCGAATAGTTCGTATTCCGCGATCGTGCCATCGCCTAAGTTCATGTTGCCCACCGGTCCAAAGCTAATGTAATCGCAACCAAGATCGGCGGCGGTCATGCCGTCATGTCGAGAAGCAGCACAGAACGCGCCAACGATAGCGTCACTGCCTAAGTCCATGCGGGTTTTCCGTATCGAACGGGCTCCATCAGTCAAATGCACTCCATCAAGGCCCAAACGTTCAGCCAAAAGGACATGCTCAGCTATAACAACGGCCACGTCGCGCCTGTGGGTAACTTCACGGATGGTGTCTGCTGCGCGCGCAAGGTGATTTTCGTCTTTTGTAGCTAGTGCAAGACGTACGCATGCAATTTCGGTTGTGTCTAGCACCCGGGCCAATTGGTCAGGAAATCTGCTGAGTTCAATTTCTGGCGGTGAAATTAGATAGATTTGGGGCAGCTCGGTCTCGGCCATCTTCGGGCTCCTTTTCGGCGGTCTCTGCCGCTATAACGTGAATTTGAAGGCTTGGCTACTTTAGAGGTGGCTAGCTTAAAAATCTTGGTTAATGACGAAAGCTTGCGTTCGAATTTTGACAAAAGTTAGTGCGTTCTACGTTGGTGGTTATTTAAACCCTTGCCTTGGCTGTCTCAGAAAATGGGCTTCGCGCAGTAGCTAAGTGCTTCCTAATTTGGTTTTTTACTTTTTAAAACGTCAGGGAAACTTAATCGACGACTAACCAGTTCCTTGCCCAGTTGTGTGCAGGCAGTATTTTTCGCGCTGTTTTGCTTTGTCAATTTCTAGCGATACTGCGAAATTCTTACTCGCACCTCATTAGTAGTCACGAGGCAGTGTAAAATTCTTGAATTTTTGTTAAAAAAACCAATCTTAGCAGTGGAATATAAGTTTTTGCTAACCTAAATATTATTTCAGCAATGCCTGCGTTATTCCCCCCATTGAAGTCAATTGTGTTCGCTGAATACTGACTGAAAATATGCGAATTTAATGAATTGCGATCAATTTAGTTCCTAAAAGAATTATTTTAGGCAAGATAGAATGCTCGGGTTGTACCGCTCTTGGGGTGGAGGTATCAACTTGAAAGTTTTTTGGGAGTTTGTGATGCAGAGCCAAGCACGACAACCTGTTTTCATTTTGGTTCGTCCGCAAATGGGTGAAAATATTGGTGGTGCTGCACGTGCCATGTGGAATTTTGGACTTGACCGGATGCGCGTCGTAAAACCCCGGGATGGTTGGCCGAATGATCGGGCTGTCGCTATGGCCAGCGGAGCAGGTCGTTTGTTAGACGAGGCGTTGTTGTGTGACAAGACCCAGGTAGCGCTCGAAGATTGTCACTTTGTTTTTGCCACCACCGCGCGGGCGCGCGGACTAACCAAACCGGTGTTCACACCGGAACGAGCTATGTTTCTTGCACGCGAAAAGATAGCGGCAGGCGATAAAGTAGCGGTGCTTTTTGGTCCAGAGCGTTCCGGGTTGGAAAATGACGACATAGCGCGTGCAAATGCTATTATAAATGTGCCTGTGAACCCAGAATACGGTTCAATCAATTTGGCACAGTGCGTGTTGCTTACAGCTTATGAATGGCGGCGAACCCAAGCCGAAATTGAAGAAGGCCGTTTGAATGCAACTGAAACTGAGTGGGCTAGCCACGCTGAGATGGATGCTTTGCAGTACCACTACGAGGATCGTTTGGATCAGGCTGGATTTTTTTTCCCTCCCGAGAAAGCCGGCGTGATGAAAATCAATCTTCGCAACATGTGGAGCCGTATGCAGTTAACTAGAGCAGACGTGCAAATACTGCATGGGGTGATGCGGCAAATGGTGCGATGGAAGAATCAGAGCGATTAGAGTGGCGTATTCCTGCCTAAAGCAGCAACACTCAAAGGTGGTGTTATCTGAGGATTGAGGAAAAGTTAATGGGTCAGAAGCGCAGTATTTTCGAAGAGGTTAATGAGCACACTCCCCAAAAAGTGGTGCAGACTGGTGGTGTGATTGATCGTGGCACTGAGGGAGCAAGGCGTGGCATTCGGATATGGCTGATGGCACTTTTTTTATTGGTAGTGCTGATGATCACCGTAGGTGGGCTGACCCGATTGACCGATAGTGGTCTATCAATTACTGAATGGCGCCCGATTACTGGCGCCTTGCCCCCTATGAGTGAGGCTGACTGGCAGTCGGAATTCAACAAATACCAAGAAATTGATCAGTGGCAGATCGAAAATCAGTGGATGGAGTTGCCCGATTTCAAAATTATATATTGGTGGGAGTGGGGTCATCGACAGTTGGGTCGGTTGATCGGAATGGTTTGGGCGTTAGGTTTTTTAGGATTTTTGGTTGCAAGACAGGTTCCAAAAGGTTGGACGGGAAGGCTTGTTTTGATAGGCGCTCTGGGAGGTGTTCAAGGCGCAGTTGGTTGGTGGATGGTGTCCTCTGGGGTGACCCCGGGGAAAGGCATAACATCCGTTGCAAGCTACAGATTAGCGACGCATCTGGGAATGGCTTTTGTAATCCTGGGCTTCATCGCGTGGTATGTGTTGTTGTTAGGCCGGAGAGAGCGTGACTTAATGCAGGCGCGGCGCAACAGAGACAGCAAGTTGCATTCGATGTCGACGGGACTGTTACATGTGACTTTTATTCAAATCCTATTGGGCGCGCTTGTTGCGGGAATAGACGCAGGTCGTTCCTATACTGATTGGCCGTTGATGGGAGGACAAATTTTCCCGCCTGATGCCTTTATAATTGAACCAATGTGGAAAAACTTCTTTGAAAATCCGGGTTTGGTCCAGTTTGTTCACCGAGGCTGGGGCTACTTACTGCTAATCTTTGCCGCTGTTGTCTGGCGACGAGGGCTGGTTTCCGCAAACAGCTTTACTCGATTTGCCTTCAACACAGTTGCGGTCGCGGTAACACTGCAAGTAATGATAGGTGTGGCCACGGTATTATACGCCGCCCCCGTTGAAATTGCGATTGTACACCAACTCTTAGCAGTATTCGTTTGGGTGCTAATATTGCGAGCGAAATTTTTATCTCATTACCCAATTACAACTTTCATTAATAAAGGCTGAGATATGAGTGATTTTGAGGATCTAATGGCGTTTTCCCACATCACGGCGGCATTGGGTCAAATCGCCGGACGTCTTGGCTGGGACCAAGAAGCGATGATGCCGCGCGGTGCCGTCGAGCAACGTGCCGAGGAAATGGCAGCCTTGGAAGGGGTGTTGCACGCTCGCAAAGCGGACGCCAAGGTCGGTGAATGGTTATCCTCGATCGATGACGCAAGTTTGGACGGAACTGGACAGGCGCAAATGCGCCTTATTCGTAAAGATTATGTCCGATCAACCAAAGTACCTGCCGATTTGGCCGCCGAAATAGCTCGTGTAACTAGCCGATCACAGGGTCAATGGGCTCAAGCACGTGCGGACGAGGATGTAAAAGCGTTCCTGCCAGTTTTGAAAGAGGTAGTGTCGCTTAAGCGACAGGAAGGTCAGGCTCTTGCTGATGGTGGTGAAGTTTATGACGCGATGATTGGCGATTATGAGCCTGAGATGACAGCTTCTGAACTAAGTATAATGTTCAACGCGCTGCGGCCGCGGTTAGTAGACTTGCGTTCTAAAATTTTGCAATCTGGGTCTCCCAAAGAGCTATCAGGAACGTTTCCTGAAGAGGTGCAGATGAAGTTAGCTCGTAAGTTGGCGCGATGCTTTGGCTATGACATGAGTCATGGCAGAGTTGACAAAGTTGTACATCCTTTTTGTTCAGGTAGCGGACTGGATGTGCGAATAACCACTCGAACGAATGAAAATGACCCGTTCAACTGTATTTATTCCACGATTCATGAAGTAGGTCACGCTGCATATGAACAGGGGATCAGCCGAGATTATTTGCTGACCCCGATTGGGCAAGGCGTTTCAATGGGGGTGCATGAAAGTCAAAGTCGTATTTATGAAAACCAGCTTGGGAGAAGTCGCGCGTTCACTAGTTGGCTTTTTGACGAAATGACCAGAGCTTTTGGTGCGTTTGGGATATCGGATGCTGAGTCTTTTTATGGAACGGTCAACCGGGTACATAATGGCTATATCAGGACTGAGGCAGACGAGGTGCAGTACAACCTTCATATCATGTTAAGGTTTGATCTTGAGCGCGCACTAATGGATGGTAATCTTCAAGTCAAAGATTTGGAAACGGCTTGGAATGATCGGTTTTGTCAAGATTTTGGTTATCGAGTAGACAAGCCCAGTAATGGTTGTTTGCAGGATGTACACTGGTCTTTGGGGTTGTTTGGTTACTTTCCAACCTATTCTCTTGGCAATGTTTATGCGGGATGCCTTTACGAAAAGATGCGCGTAGCGGTTTCAGATTTGGACACTCAACTGAGCCGAGGTGACACGCGCGCCGCAACAGGATGGTTGCGTGATAACCTTCAGCAACATGGCAGCTTACGTACTCCGCGCGAGACGATCATGCATGCCTCCGGTGCTGTACCGAGCTCCACCCCGTTTCTTACCTACCTGGAAACCAAGTTTTCAGAGCTTTACCGACTTACGTAACTCCAAATTCTAACCTGTAACGCTTATGACTGGATGTGTATTTAACTACAAAATTTGTAGTGTATTTTTAAATTCGGCTACCGCGCGAAACATGTCATGACACGCCCGTCTACCCGCGTAACTTTGAGACTACCATCGGCGGATCTCTCTACGATGCGCTCTGATCCGTACTCGGCGGAACTTATCCGCCCATTCGAAGTGATGTTGTAGGTGGCCTCGATAAGTTTGCCATGCAAAACCGCAGTGTAGTGAATGAAGGTGGCTTCAGGTGCAATTTCATTGAAGCGCCACACTAGGTGGATTTCGTCCTGCATACAGTCAAAGGTAGTATCGCTGAGGTCTGACAGCAGTTTGGTACCCGTGATTTCAGCGGACAGAGCAGGTTCAACCACAATAATTGCGCCGAGCAACGCTTTGGTAAACAAAGGGAAAAATCTCATGGTTGATCTCCAGACAGCAGACGCAAAACAAGTGCCTATCCGCGATTATCACCTCTAAGACGCTTCCTCGCCTTGACTTTCGTCATCTTCGTTTTGTTCTGCGATCCAAGCGACGGAAACCACTTCTTCCCCGCGGCCAGTGTTGAACACCCGCACGCCGCCAGCGCTACGCGAGCGGAACGAAATATCTTCAACGGGCACGCGGATCGATTGGCCCTTAGATGTCGCCAACATGATTTGATCACCCATTTCTACAGGGAATGATGCGACTAGTTCTCCACCACGCATTACCTTATCCATTGCCGCAACACCTTGGCCTCCACGCCCGCGTACTGGGTAGTCATGACTTGAACTCAGCTTGCCTGCGCCGCCAGAAGTGATTGTGAGTATGAGGTTTTCAGCTGCTGACATTTCGGCGTAACGTTCTTGGCTAATCGAGCCTTCGATAGTTTCTTCGTCTTCGCCTATCTCAGTGACACCGGCGACCGCGCGACGCATTTTCAAATACGCAGCTCTTTCGTCATGCTCAGCTCTGAAGTGCCGGATGATTGACATGGATACAACCTTGGCGTCACCCGACAGCTTGATGCCCCGTACTCCAACCGAAGACCGACTGTTAAACACACGAACTTCAGTGGAGGGGAAGCGTATTGCCCGACCGGAATTCGTGATAAGCATGACATCGTCCTCATCAGAACAAATGCGCGCATTGATTAGTTTGGTGTCTGCATGATCATCCTCAAACTTCATCGCGATCTTGCCGTTGGATTTCACGTTGGTAAAATCTGAAAGACGGTTGCGGCGCACGGTACCGGCAGATGTGGCAAATACTATCTGAAGATTGTTCCAATCCTCTTCTTCGGCATCCACTGGCATGATCGCCGCTATAGAAACTCCGTGTGGAATTGGTAAAATATTAACAATAGCCTTGCCTTTGGCAGTGCGACCACCTTGCGGTAGCCGCCATGTTTTAAGTTTGTAAGCCATTCCGTCCGTGGTAAAAAATAGAAGTTGCGTGTGGGTATTTGCCACGAACAAGTTAGTAACCACATCTTCTTCTTTGGTCTGCATGCCCGACAGACCTTTGCCGCCTCGTTTCTGCGCTCTAAAATCAGCCAGCGGTGTGCGCTTGATGTAGCCACCAGAAGTAACTGTAACGACCATATCTTCGCGTTCAATCAGATCTTCATCTTCCATGTCACCGGACCACTCGGTGATTTCCGTCCGGCGGGGTTTTGCAAATTGATCTTTTACTTCTCTAAGTTCATCGGCAATTAAGCCCATGATAAGTTCGCGTGAGCCAAGAATTTTAAGAAATTCTTTAATTTTTTCAGCTAATTTCTCAAGTTCACCGGTGACCTCTTTTACACCAATCTGCGTAAGTCGCTGCAAACGTAGTTCAAGGATTGCGCGCGCCTGCGTTTCCGAAAGATTGTAGGTGCCATCTTCATTCATAAGGTGTGTTGGGTCATCTATCAGGCGAATGTAAGCGGCGATGTCGGTCGCAGGCCAGCGCCGCGTCATTAGTTTGTGGCGAGCTTCAGCAGCATCGACCGACGATCGAATCGTAGCAACAACTTCATCAACATTTGAGACGGCCACGGCCAAACCACACAGGATGTGGCTACGCTCGCGCGCTTTTTGTAGATCATAGGCAGTGCGGCGTGCCACGACTTCTTCGCGGAAGTCTATAAAAGATGTGAGAAATCTTCGTAACGTTAACTGTTCCGGGCGCCCTCCGTTCAGCGCAAGCATGTTGCATCCAAAATATGTTTGCATTGGAGTGAAACGAAACAGTTGGTTCAATACAACTTCGGCGGTGGCATCCCGCTTAAGTTCAACAACGACTCTCACACCGTTTCGGTCGGACTCATCTTGCACGTGGGCGATGCCCTCAATCCGTTTTTCACGCGCAGCTTCAGCGATTTTTTCAATCATTGAAGCCTTATTCACTTGATATGGGATCTCTTCAATCACAATTGCGTAGCGATCTTTTCGGATCTCCTCAACTCGGGTTTTGGAGCGAATTATTACGCTACCACGGCCCTCTAAATAAGCTTTCCGTGCGCCAGAGCGCCCCAGTAGAATGCCTCCTGTCGGAAAATCAGGTCCAGGTACATATTCAATCAACTGTTCGCTTGTGAGGTCGGAGTCATGGATCAGCGCTAACGTGGCGTCCACAATTTCCCCAAGGTTGTGTGGTGGGATATTTGTTGCCATACCAACCGCAATACCGCCGGCACCGTTAACCAGCATGTTGGGAAAACGAGATGGAAGCACCGTCGGTTCTCGGTCTTTCCCATCGTAGTTATCTTGAAAATCAACAGTATCTTTTTCAATGTCGGCAAGCATGAAAGCTGCTGGTTTGTCCATGCGAACTTCGGTGTAGCGCATAGCCGCTGGATTATCGCCATCCATCGAACCAAAGTTACCTTGACCGTCTAAAAGCGGCAGCGACATGGAGAAGTTTTGGGCCATCCGAACAAGTGCGTCGTAAATTGCGGAGTCACCGTGTGGGTGATATTTACCCATGACATCGCCAACTGGACGAGCTGATTTCCGATAGGACTTTTCGTGGGTATTTCCAGTTTCGTGCATTGCATAAAGAATGCGCCGATGAACGGGTTTAAGCCCATCTCGCAAATCAGGAATGGCGCGACTCACAATCACGCTCATCGCGTAGTCGAGATAAGACGCTCGCATTTCTTCCTCGATGGTCACGGTGGGCCCATCGTGTTGCATCCGCTTTTGAGGTTTATCGTCTAATTCGTTATCAGTATTTTCTGGCGTATCACTCAAGTCCGATGCTCACTTCTTTGTGGCGTTCAATATGTTATCCTAAAAGCCTATATCAGAGGCAGGTTACAGGGTGCAATGGTACAGAAATTGAGGAACGCGCTTCTTGATCTTTACTCAAGAAAAATCAAGCGTACATTGACTAAAATATTTAGTTTTCGAGTTTGTTGATGTGTATGTAGTGTCAATAAATCAAGTTTAGTTTTGTTTGTCGGTTGAAGATCAACTAAGACGATTGGATTTTTTGTTCCGGCTTTCAAATCGGAAAAAATTGGGGGTCGACATGCGATTATTGTGGATAATCCTTTTCGTTGGTGCATCGTCAGGAACCGTGCACGCAGAAAATCTTTGGAATAAGGTCAAAAAAGGTGCGAGAAACACTGGGCAGGCCATCGAAAACGGTGCCGAGGCAGTTGGGGGAGCCGTGGCCAGTGGAGCCAATACCGTCAGTGGGGCCATCGATTCTACGGTAGAGCTTTTCTCTAATGAGAGCACGCCAGAAGAAACTCGAGTGAGGCTTGACGCTATGGCCCAAGCTATTTTGACCCGCTTGTTGGCAGAAAACACCGATGCTGCCACACTCTTTCGAGGAAGCGCAGGATATGCGGCGTTTGATTCTCGGCAGATCACTGTTTTTCCTTTTTCCGCAAGCTATGGGCGTGGCGTCGCCGTTTCACCAGATAATGAAGAGCGAACTTACATGAATGTGGGGACGGGGGGCGCTGGTGCTGCTTTGGGTATTGGAGGATTTGAAACTCAGTTCGTAATTTTGTTTGAAACACCGGCTGATTTTATCAAGTTCGTTACACAAGGCTATGATGCCACAGCTGGTGCTGGCGCTATGAAGGGTACCGATATCAATCAAGAAAGTGCGCATTTTGTGCAAGGGCGTTCTTTTTTCGCTTTGAGTAAAAAGGGATGGCGCGTAAATGCTAATGCAACTGGCACAAAGTACTGGAGATCGCCTGAGTTAAACTGATGTCAGTTCAAACCGAATAAAACGCATTTCGAAGCATCATAATTTAACAAGCAGGAACTTTTTAACTAAATTCGTGTTCGTAGTTAGTGGCAAATTTCGGCTACCTGAGGCTAGTAGGTGCAAAGTGTTAGCGCAACTTTGCGTCAAAGAAAATTGCGTTGACGTTGCTGACTTATTCATGGATGCGAGTTGAGATAAAAAAAAATCGGTGTTAGAGCAAACGTTAGCGCTATCAACCATTCCTTTTGGCGCAGATTGAGAGGCAAGCAGTGGTTTCCCGTACCATCCCCGTAGGCCCCTTTGATCTTGTCGTTTTTGGCGGCACAGGTGACCTTGCTCGTAAAAAGATTTTACCTGCGCTTTTCAAGCGATTTTGCAGTGGGCAAATGCCAGCCCCTTCACGTTTGATTGGAGCGGCAAGAAAAAATCTTGATAATAAGAGCTACCGTGATTTCGTCAGACAGGCTCTTTGTGAGTTTGTCGATGAAGCAGCTTGTGACGCAACAGCAATAGACGCGTTTTGCAAGGAAATCCAATATATCTCTCTCGATGCCGGTGGCCCACAAGGTTGGGATCTTTTAGTAGCACTTTTGAACGATGACAAAGTAAGGGCGTTTTATTTCGCGGTTGGACCGGGGCTGTTCTCCGATTTGTCATTGCGGCTGCATCAACATGGCCTTGTGAATGAATATACCCGCATCGTTATCGAAAAGCCTTTTGGTCATAATCTTGTGTCTGCACGTGAGCTGAACAAAAATCTTGCTAAATATTTTGGAGAACAGCAAATATACCGCATTGACCACTATCTCGGGAAAGAAACCGTACAAAATCTGATGGCTGTACGCTTTGGTAATATGCTTTTCGAACCCCTCTGGAACGCTCAGTATATTGACCACATCCAGATTACTGTAGCGGAGACCATCGGGGTCGCGGGGCGTGGCGATTATTACGAAAACGCTGGGGCAATGCGCGACATGATTCAGAACCACCTGATGCAATTGTTGTGCCTAATTGCGATGGAACCACCGTCAATTTTTGAGCCCGATGCTGTAAGAGATGAAAAGTTAAAAGTTATTAGAGCTTTGGATGCAGTGCAGCCACATCACATCGTGCGAGGGCAATATACTCAGGCTGATGGTTTTGCCAGCTACCGCGACGACGTTGAAAATCCACGGTCTAAAACTGAAAGCTTTGTCGCTTTGAAGTGTCATCTGAACAACTGGCGATGGGCTGGCACGCCATTTTACCTGCGGACTGGGAAACGTCTAAGTGAGCGCGACAGCGAAATTACGGTTGTATTCAAGGACACGCCGCATTCAATTTTTGGAGCTGAAGCGGGACGGCACCACAATGAACTGACTATTCAACTACAACCCAACGAGGGTATTACGTTGAACGTCACAATCAAGGAGCCGGGGCCGGGTGGAATGCGTCTTATTGACGTGCCGTTGGATATGAGCTTTGCCGAAGCGTTAGGACCTGCCGCTGACACGCCAGATGCATATGAGCGGCTGATCATGGATGTCATTCGAGGAAACCAGACCCTTTTTATGCGAAATGACGAGGTTGAAGCTGCATGGGCCTGGACCGACCCAATTATCAACGGTTGGGAGGTGCGCGGTGATGTTCCCAAGCCCTATGATGCATTCTCTTCGGGACCTGATGATGCAGCACTGCTCATGAGCCGTGATGGAAATAGTTGGCGAGGATTAAAAAATTGACTTTTCACGTTTATCCAGATTTTGACATGATGGCCATCGATGTCGCCAACGCGGTGGCTGATGATTTATCTGAGGCCTTACACCACGATGAAAGAGTGTTGCTGGCGGTGCCGGGCGGGACTACCCCCGGACTTGTGTTTGATGCACTAAGTGCTGCAGACTTAGATTGGGATCGGGTAGACGTGGTCGTGACTGACGAACGCTGGGTGCCTGAGGATCATGAGCGGTCGAATGCAAGGTTGGTTAAAGAGAGGTTGATAGTCAATCGTGCTGTAACCGCGCGATTTATAGCTTTGTTCGCACCCGCTAGCCAACCGGAAGATGTCCTCGCGGATCTCGAATCCGTGATTGCGCCGAAATTGCCTGTGGCAGTATTATTATTAGGGATGGGTGCGGACATGCACACGGCATCAATGTTCCCAGGGGCGCAAGGGTTGAACCTTGCTTTAGCACCAGATGCACCAGTTTTGGTGCCGATTCGTAGAGACGACTTGTTGGATATTCGCGTAACTTTGAGCGCGCGTGTATTGAACGGAGCAGTCAGAAAACATCTTTTGATTAAAGGTAAGGACAAGCGTGAAGCATATGAAAACGCAAAATATTTACCTGTTGATGATGCTCCAATCAAATCAGTTTTAACAGGTGCGCATGTTCATTGGACAGGGGCTTAATATGTGGCAACAATTGGAAGCCATGCGACTTGGAGAAAAAACGCGCAAGATCGCCCAGCTTTTCGACGCCGACTCCGAGAGAGCGCAGGCATTTTCGCTGCATGTGGATGGGTTATTTTTTGATTATTCTAAGACAAGCATTGACTCAAATGGTCGTAACCAACTTATAGCATTGGCCGAAGCTGCAGATTTGACAGCAACCAGAGATGCCATGTTTGCTGGTGAAAAAATCAACGTGACAGAAAATAGGGCAGTTTTGCATACAGCACTGCGCAACTCCCTCAGTGAGGCGATTTTTGTTGACGGTATAAATGTTTTGACTGGGGTGCGGGAAACTAGAGCCCGAATGGCTGATTTTGCAAAGTCGGTTCGGTCCGGAGCGTTTCCCAAAGACGGAAAACGCATCACAGATGTGGTTAATATCGGCATTGGTGGCTCAGACCTTGGGCCAATGATGGCAGTGTTGGCCCTAGCGCCATACCACGATGGCCCTGAATGTCATTATATTTCCAACGTAGACGGAGCAGACCTGACCGACAAGCTGGCGTTACTCGATCCGGAAACCACACTTGTGGTTGTTGCGTCCAAGACATTTACAACCCAGGAAACTATGTTGAACGCGCATTCGGTTTTGGCATGGGCAGGAGGAGAGAGCGCCCTTGGACGTTTTCTGGCAATATCGACTGCAACCGACAAATGCACTTCTTTTGGTATCCCTTCCGAGCGTGTGTTTGGTTTTGGCGATTGGGTGGGGGGGCGCTATTCCATATGGGGACCCATTGGAATGTCTTTAATGCTCGCTATTGGACCAGAACGGTTTGATCAGTTTCTTGCCGGCGGCGAGGCAATGGATCAGCATTTCTGCACGGCTCCATTCGGCAAAAACCTTCCAGTAATGTTGGCCCTTGTCGGCATATGGCATCAACAAGTCTGCGGGTATGAAACACGCGCCTTATTACCTTACGAACAGCGACTTGCGCGATTACCAGCATATTTGCAGCAATTGGAAATGGAATCCAATGGCAAGCGAGTAGCCATTGACGGAAGTTTATTGAAACGCGTGGTGAGCCCGATTGTGTGGGGAGAACCTGGCACAAACGGACAACACGCGTTCTACCAACTTATACATCAGGGCCAGCAAGTGGTTCCATGTGAATTCATGGTGGGTGCGCGAGGTCATGAAGTGGCGCTTGAGAAACATCACCAGGCGCTTGTTGCAAACTGTCTTGCTCAGGCTGAAGCACTGCTGAAGGGACGTTCTGAAAAGGACGCGCGAGCGCAGCTGGCAGGCGAGGGACTTTTGGAGAGTCGTTTGACGCAACTGGCACGTCACAAGGTGTTTCCAGGCAATCGACCTTCGACAATGCTGGTCTACGATCAACTCACCCCTTATGTCCTTGGACAGATCTTAGCGTTGTATGAACACAGAGTTTTTGTAGATGGTGTAATACATGGTATAAATTCCTTTGATCAATGGGGTGTCGAACTTGGTAAGGAAGTAGCTAGTGGGTTGGTCTCGGCAGTGTCAGGGGGGTGCGATCCGGATAACGTCACCCCGTCAACACGCGCATTGTTGAAGCACATTTTGAGCCGTGTTGGTTGAAAAACCGGTGGCATACTTCAGTAAAATTTTATTGTGGACGGAAAGTTAATCGCTTCTTGGCAAACACGTGAAAAAGAATTTTCTCCCGTGAACGCGTTTACAAGGATGTGCGAGCCACACCACGCCTTCCTTCGTTTTCATAGCGCTTAGCCACCTCCGATTTCTTAAAATCCCTCGAAATAGGAGGTTCGCTTGTTTCTTAATGTGACGCAGCCTGAAATAAAATCAAAAACTAAGGATTTGGAGGCCATACTTTTATTTTTCAATTATAAGAGATTACGATGAGCCTTTGAGATAGTATTTGTCTTCTGTAGCTCTTTAAAAAACTTGTTACCGGGGAGATATAATTACTTTTGTTGTTTTTCGGAAACTTAGTAGGTCGATGTCCTGCCTTGTACTCGGTTGCAATGCATTCAGCGGGCTGCACGTCTTCTTCGTCTTCCCTCTGTTTTGTCTCCCTTGCCACCATGAAATCTAACTTCCGGTAAATTCACAACACCGCGCAATGTAGAAAATGGATCTGAAGAATTCGGCAGGCCTGAGGCATTCACAAAATGTTCCTGAAAGCGGGGCTCAATTGCCGTTTCTACCTTTTCAATTTTTCGAACTAACTTTTCGATGTTATCTCGCGAATTTCGGTTTAGTAAAGCAATTCGAGCGCCGGTTCCGGCGGCATTTCCTGCGGAGGTGACCCTGTCCAGTGGGCAATCTGGGATCATACCCAAAACCATGGCGTGTTTAGCGGATATATGCGCACCAAAAGCGCCAGCAAGTACAACTCGATCAACTTGATCGACACCGCGCTTGTCCATCAATAAGCGCGCTCCAGCATAGAGGGCTGCCTTTGCCATCTGTATTGCGCGCACGTCGGCATTTGTGACTGAAATCTCGCTTTGTCCTTCGCTGCTGTTGACCAGTCGATATGAATATGTTCGGCCCTCTGCGAAACAGCGATTTGTACCTGTTCTTTCCGCTGACCCAATTAAACCGCTCGCGTCAACTATACCGGCAATGCGCATTTCAGCAATCACTTCGATAATTCCAGACCCACAAATGCCAGTAATGCCCGTGGATGCGACGGCGGTATCAAATCCAACTTCATCAGACCAGAGATCGCTGCCAATGACGCGAAATCGGGGCTCTTTCGTGGTGGAATTTATTTCAACATGTTCAATTGCTCCGGGCGCTGCGCGCTGACCCGCACTAATCTGCGCGCCCTCAAAAGCTGGCCCAGTTGGGGAAGAGCAAGCAAGCACGCCCCCACGGTCGCCAAGCAGAATTTCCGCGTTTGTACCCACATCAACAACGAGTGTCAGGTCGTCGGATTTGTCGGGTGCTTCCGAAAGCGCGACACCCGCAGCATCTGCACCTACATGTCCAGCAATGCAGGGTAGGATATAAGCTCGGGTGCCTGGTGCTACAGCCAGCCCTATTTCTGTTGCAGTTAGGTCTAATGAGTCTGACGTTGCTAAAGCAAATGGGGCCTGACCGAGTTCATAGGGATCAATACCAAGAAAAAGGTGATGCATCACCGGATTCATGACGAAAACCATATCTAGAATTTGAGAGGTTTCGACACCCGCTTCTTGCGCGATGTCTTGCACCAACTGATTAAGTCCATCGCGCACAGCATTAGTCATTTCAATATCGCCGCCAGTATTTAGCATTCCATAGGAGACACGGCTCATCAAGTCTTCGCCAAAGCGGATCTGTGGGTTCATCAATCCAGCTGAACCAATAACTTCCCCGGTGGACAAATTGCAAAGGTGCCCAGCAATTGTTGTGGAACCTAAGTCTACCGCCAGCCCAAAAATGGGTCCGTCAAAATAGCCTGGCCAAAGTGAGACAATACTCGGTGTGCGCGCATCTCGACCTTGATGAATAGCGGCTGTAATCGTCCATTTTCCCTTGCGCAATATCTTTTGCAGGGGACGCAACAAATGGGTGTCGAGCTCCAGACCTTCGTGACCTGTTGCCTCCCTAACCGCCATGAGAAAACGTTCTAAATCTCCCATCGGTTTATGCATGTCAGGCTGCTCCACCTCGACGTATTTCAGGTAAACTGTGGGATTAAGCATAATATCGCGTGCTTCGGCCCGTTTGCGCACCACCTGTTTATGGACTTGGCTCTCGGGCGGCACGTCGATTACGACGTCCCCCTGAACCTTGGCCTGGCAACCGAGGCGGCGACCACCAGTTAATCCTCGTTTTTGGTCAAAGCGTTCTTCAACCGAGTTCCAGTTTGAGAGGGCCGTTTGATTGACTGTTACCCCGTGCTTAGGGAACTCGCCAAAAGAAGGGGTAATTTGGCACTTAGAACAGATCCCTCTGCCTCCGCAAACAGAGTCAAGATCAACGCCTAATTGTCGCGCTGCAGTGAGAATAGGGGTGCCTATTGAAAATCGACCACGTTTGCCCGACGGGGTAAAAATCACCAGAGGATCACGACTCATTAAAAAACCTCAGAAGTTTTAGTACAGACGGATCATAACTCGCTTGAAGCGCTGGGAAAGGCAAGGTGCGTCATCTCTAGATTTAGAAACGGCAGACGAGGCGATCATCGTTTGTTAAAAAAAGTTGATATCATGTAAGCATGTCGAACATGTTCTTCTCTTGAAGTGATTGGCCGTTTAGGGATTTTCAAAGACTGTCGGACATGTAATACCGATTTGCCAAACAGGGTTTCGTAAGGAGATGTACGATGGAGATTCGTGAGGCTCTCACTTTCGATGATGTTTTGTTGGTACCGGCCGCCTCGGCTGTTTTGCCTTCGATGGCAGACACGCGTACGCGCGTAACTAAATCCATTGCTTTGAATATACCCTTACTTAGTTCTGCGATGGACACTGTTACAGAGAGCAGAATGGCCATAGCGATGGCGCAAGCTGGTGGTATGGGCGTAATTCATAAAAATTTAGACATTGAGGCGCAATCAACAGAGGTGCGCCGCGTCAAACGTTTTGAATCCGGAATTGTATATAATCCAGTCACTCTGCGGCCGAATCAAACACTGGCTGACGCAAAAGCTTTGATTGAACGTTACCGCTTTACTGGGTTTCCAGTGGTAGACGAACGAGGACACGTCGTCGGGATAGTGACGAACCGTGACATGCGTTTTGCTCAGTCTGATGACACGCCTGTGCACGCAATGATGACAACCAACGATTTGGCGATGTTGGAAGAGCCAGCGGATCTTGAGGAAGCTAAAAGCCTGATGCGTGCTCGCCGGATCGAAAAGCTATTAGTTCAAAATGCTAAAGGTAAATTAACTGGTTTGCTGACGTTGAGGGATACCGAACAAGCAGTTTTAAATCCAACCGCTTGTAAAGATGAGTTGGGGAGGCTTCGGGTGGCCGCAGCGACGTCTGTAGGTGACGCTGGCTACGCACGCTCAGAGTCGTTAGTAGATGCGGGTGTCGATATCTTGGTAGTAGATACGGCTCATGGGCACTCCAGTGGTGTTCTTGACGCAGTGACCAGAGCCAAGCAACTTTCTAACGAGGTTCAAGTCATAGCTGGAAATGTCGCAACTGGTGATGCAACGAAAGCATTAATCGATGCAGGGGCGGACGCCATAAAAGTTGGCATTGGCCCAGGATCAATTTGCACTACGCGTATGGTCGCTGGGGTAGGGGTGCCACAATTGACTGCTATCATTGATTGCACTGAGAATGCAGGCAATGTTCCAGTAATTGCCGATGGTGGCATCAAGTTTTCGGGAGACTTTGCAAAGGCCATCGCTGCTGGTGCAAGTTGCGCTATGGTGGGAAGCATGATTGCAGGGACAGATGAGAGTCCCGGTGAAGTTATTCTTTATCAGGGCCGCAGCTTCAAAAGTTATCGCGGGATGGGCAGCTTGGGTGCAATGGCTCGGGGTTCAGCTGATAGGTATTTTCAGAAAGATGCGGCGAGTGATAAACTGGTCCCGGAAGGAATAGAGGGGCAAGTACCATATAAAGGGCCAGCAGGGACTGTTATACACCAGTTGGTTGGCGGTTTGCGCGCCGCGATGGGGTACACGGGCAACGCTACGGTTGAAGATATGCGAAAGAATTGCCAGTTTGTTAAAATCACTGGGGCTGGTTTAAAAGAGAGTCATGTACATGATGTACAAATTACGCGCGAAAGCCCAAATTATCGGATCGGCTGATGACACCTGGCGCGCGCGTTCAAGCTGCGATCGAATTGTTAGACGATATATTGGATGGAGTGCCGGCAGAGAAGGCGCTGACCGGTTGGTCGCGGCGTAGCCGTTTTGCTGGATCGAAAGACCGGGTCGCAGTGCGTGACTATGTATTCGACGCCCTTCGTCGGAGAAATTCGGTCGCGGCGTTGGGTGGTGCATTTAATGGTCGTGGTCTCATGATAGGCCTTCTGCGTCAAAGTGAAACTGATCTGAGCTCTGTGTTTACAGGCATTGCTTACGCACCAAACGTGTTGACGAAAGAAGAAGAGCATGGTGCAGCATATCACGATTTGCCGTTAGACGTTCCAGATTGGCTTACGAGTCAGATACGGGAAACGCTTGGGGAAAATGCTGAGAGCAGTATTCAAATTTTGAAAGAGCGAGCTCCAATCAGTTTGCGCGTAAATTTACAGAGAGTTAGCCGCGAGAATGCGCAGAAACGCTTGCGATCAAATGGGGTTGAAACTTGCGTGTCGGATAAGGCCACCTCAGGCCTTTTAGTCGAGCAAGGCGCACGTAGAATTTCTCAGAGTGATGCCTACAAAGAGGGGTTGGTTGAACTACAAGACATTTCCAGCCAAGTTGCAGTAGAGGCCCTGCCGCTAACTGACTCAATGTCGGTCTTAGATTTCTGTGCGGGTGGTGGCGGTAAGCTTTTAGCAATGGCCGGCCGAGTTCGAGCAAATTTTTATGCTCATGACGCACTTAAGCAAAGGCTTCGTGATTTGCCAGGCCGCGCCAGACGTGCGGGCGTGAGAGTTGTTCAAACTGATGTACCGGAAAAGCACTCTCCATACGATCTGATATTCTGCGATGTACCATGTTCTGGCAGCGGAACATGGCGACGGACGCCAGACGCCAAATGGCGGTTATCTCCAGACGACCTGAACAAGATGACAGAGCTTCAGCAAAGTATATTGCAGCGAGCTTATCCAATGGTGGCAATTAAGGGTTACCTAGTCTACGCCACGTGCTCTATCCTTAACATTGAGAACACTGTTCAGACAGACAAATTCCTGACGGCGACTACAGGGTGGCGGATGATAGGATCGCGCCAATTGCCAATTACAGAAGACTGTGATGGCTTCTACTTCGCGATATTTAGACGGATGAATTGATTAGTTCGTCCAAAGATTAGAAAAAGGAGAATTTGTTTACCAAGTGAAGTCCTTTCACGATCATCACATAGTCTATTTATTATACCGGAGCCCCCATTTTCTCAATGTCGGTGTCAGTTTGAGATAGGGCGTTCAATGGAAACGGAAGTTGAAAGGGTAGTACAGAAGTGTTGATTCTTTATTAAATAGCTCCTTTTGAACAATCTGTGCCGAGTTAGACCGCAGGTTAAAATTAATTTTTCACTGTCTAATCGGTGGATTTAACAGGGGTAATGCAAGAATTCTCGACATCGTTCACAAAATACTCTCGTAGAGTGCAAAATCGGCGTAAAATTTACGCCGAAGTTTTGCTTCGGTCTCTTGGCTAAGAAAAAGATTGAGCTTTGGCGATACGTTGCGACGCTGGAAATTTAACTTTCGTTCGAGCCGATTTTCAAGAAATTCCCGTAACTTCTCTTGTTTATCATATCGGAATAGATGATTAATTTTTTTACCTTTTTTGTTTGGCTCTAAAAACCTTACTTGACTTCCCACTTTGGCAAAAGGTGGTGATTTTGGCTGCATGTAGGCCTGAACAAAATCATCAAAACTTAAATCGTGGGTTGAATTGGGATGGCCTCTTATACCTTCGCGTTTCCTGTAGCGAAACCAACTACCGAGCCAACTGATTGGTTCTCGCACTACGGCCATAGTCTCCATGTCATCCCTTTTGCAGACACGTTCAAACATAGGCTGGATAAAACGATTATATCGATAAAGAGGCGCATGTTTTAGTTCAGGTGGGTGTGAAATGACTATGTCAGCAAAAGGCGCCATGGTAGCTTCCATCGCTGTCGTTCCAGTTTTCGGTACAGAAAGAAAAACCAAATTTTGGTTCCAGAAAACAAGCATTTGGGACCTCAAATATTATTTTTGCATCACTGCAATCTCTAAAACACTTTTCAACCAAAGGAAGAAAAAATCACATTTTGAGAATTCTATTGAAATGTTCTTGTTTTAGTCTCATAAAGAATGGGAACAGATCATGAACGCAAGCAATGATTGCCGCGCGTCAATGGGTGTGAAATAAGGAAGCAAGAACAATGGCAGTAGCAGATTTATTAACTATGAGTAAAAAAACTTCCTCCGACCGACAAAAAGCGCTCGACAGCGCCCTGGCACAAATAGAGCGGCAATTTGGTAAGGGCTCCATCATGAAGCTCGGAGCTGATAATCCAATTCAGCAAATTGAAGCAACATCCACAGGATCACTCAGTCTTGATATTGCTTTGGGCATAGGCGGATTGCCGAAGGGCCGGATTATTGAAATTTATGGGCCAGAGAGCTCTGGCAAGACTACCCTGACTCTGCATTGTATCGCGGAAGAGCAAAAAAAAGGGGGTGTGTGCGCCTTTGTCGACGCAGAGCATGCACTTGATCCGCTGTATGCCAAAAAACTTGGTGTCAACCTTGATGAATTACTGATCTCTCAGCCGGACACGGGAGAGCAGGCGCTTGAAATCACTGATACTTTGGTTAGATCAGGTGCCGTAAACATGGTGGTTGTGGACTCAGTTGCGGCTCTTACACCCAAATCAGAATTGGAAGGTGACATGGGCGATAGCAGCGTAGGCGTGCAGGCTCGCTTGATGAGCCAAGCAATGCGCAAGCTAACCGGGTCAATTTCGCGCAGCAAATGCATGGTTGTTTTCATCAACCAGATCCGGATGAAAATTGGCGTAATGTTTGGTTCGCCGGAGACAACTACGGGTGGTAACGCATTGAAATTTTATAGCTCTGTACGACTTGATATTCGCCGCATCGGTGCCATTAAGGACAGAGATGAAGTTGTTGGAAACGCAACTAGAGTTAAGGTTGTGAAAAATAAGGTTGCGCCGCCATTTAAGCAAGTCGAGTTTGACATCATGTATGGGGAAGGCATTTCCAAAACGGGTGAATTGTTAGATTTAGGAGTAAAGGCTGGTGTCGTTGACAAATCAGGCTCTTGGTTCAGTTATGGTGATGAACGCATTGGCCAAGGACGAGAAAACGCCAAAACCTTTTTAAAGGAAAACACTGGAATTGCGTATGATATTGAAGATAAAATCAGAGCTGCTCACGGATTAGATTTTGACATGCCACCGGAGGTGAAAGATGACGATTCACTCCTGGAGGGATGAGGCCTGAGTGTATGTAACACAGGGTGAATTAAATCGGGCTTTGCCCGATATATTGGCCGCTCCAAAAGATGGGGCGGCTATTGAAATGTTGTGCTTGCGCCCATCGCGAAACAAACGGGAGTTTGTGGATCAAATAGCACTTACAAGAGAACATGGAATTCGGGGTGAACGTTGGCTGAAAGATCCGTGGTTGCGTGACCAAGATGGTGCACCTCATCCGGGCATTCAGGTCTCAATATTGCCTAAACGCACTTTAAATTTAGTCTGGCGTGATCGTGAAAGTACCGTTCACCCAGGAGACACATTTATTGTTGATATGGACCTATCTCTTAATAACCTTCCAACAGGTCAATTGCTGAGCGTTGGCACCTCAATTTTGAAGGTGTCGGATGTTTTCAACACCGCCTGCGTTAAATGGACGTCTCGCTATGGAGCCGCAGCGAAGAACTGGGTCACAGAACCTGGTCATGAAGGGTTACGGCTGAGAGGAATTCTGTGCAGTATAGAGTTGGACGGTTTGATAAAGGTCGGCGACGTACTCCGAAAAACTGTTTAAACGCAAGTTGCTCAGATTAATGAGTCCTTTGGTATGTAGACAGCGGCTCGCAGGGTCATTACACCCTTCAGCATGCTTGATTTTTTCGTGAGAGATTCCGCAAGATGCCTAGTTTAAACGATATTCGCTCGACTTTTCTGAACTACTTCGGTCAGCAAGGGCACGAGATAGTGACGTCTAGCCCGCTAGTGCCGAGAAACGATCCAACTTTGATGTTTGTAAATTCAGGCATGGTCCAGTTTAAGAATTTGTTCACTGGGGTTGAACACCGAGATTACCGACGTGCGTCTAGCAGTCAGAAATGCGTTCGAGCTGGTGGTAAACATAATGATTTAGACAATGTTGGCTACACTGCGCGCCATCATACTTTTTTTGAGATGCTAGGAAACTTTTCGTTTGGTGATTACTTCAAAGAGGATGCTATTCGCTTTGCTTGGGAGCTAATTACACGAGATTTTGGCATCGATAAAAATCGGCTATACACAACCGTATATCATACTGATGACGAAGCTTTTGATATTTGGAAAAAGGTTGGTGTTCCAGAAAGCCGTATAATTCGGATCTCGACGAGCGACAATTTTTGGCAAATGGGTCCTACTGGACCTTGTGGTCCGTGTACTGAAATTTTTTACGACCATGGTGAAAATATCTGGGGTGGGCCTCCCGGCTCAAGTGAGGAAGATGGTGACCGCTTTATCGAAATCTGGAACATCGTTTTTATGCAGAACGAACAGTTTGAAGATGGATCTATAGTCGAATTAAAAATGCAATCGATCGATACTGGTATGGGACTGGAGCGTATTGGGGCACTATTACAAGGTAGTCATGACAACTATGACACCGATCTCTTCAAATCGCTAATTGAGGCATCTGCTAACGCCACTTCGACAGACCCTTACGGCAGCCAAAATGTACACCATCGTGTGATAGCCGACCATTTGCGGTCTACATCCTTTTTAATTGCGGATGGTGTGATGCCATCAAATGATGGGCGCGGCTACGTTTTGCGCCGGATCATGCGGAGAGCTATGCGTCATGCTCACTTGTTAGGAAGTAAGGATCCAGTCATGTACCGACTAGTTGGATCTCTGGTCGGCAAAATGGGTGCGGCCTATCCCGAGTTAGGTTTAGCACAAAGCCTTATTGAAGAGACCTTGAGGCTCGAAGAAAATCGCTTCAAACAGACATTGGACCGCGGATTGAAGCTGCTTGATGACGAATTATTAAGTCTCGAGGACGGTGCGCCATTGACAGGCGCTGCGGCCTTTAAACTTTACGACACTTACGGTTTCCCTTTGGATTTGACACAGGATGCACTTCGCGAAAAAGGTCGCGATGTAGACGTTAACGGGTTCGACGCTGCGATGGCAGCCCAAAAAGCCCAGGCGCGTGCGGCCTGGGTCGGATCGGGTGATGCAATTGACAGCGGCATCTGGTTTGACATTGCTCAGCAAAAGGGTCGGACCGAATTTCTTGGATACGATACAGAGGTTGCCGAAGGCCAGATTTTGGCTTTAGTGAAAGATGGAGAGCAAATTGAAAAAGCTACGCACGGAGATCTGATCCAAATAGTTTTAAATCAAACTCCCTTTTATGCTGAAAGTGGCGGGCAGGTGGGTGACACTGGCATCATTCGACTGGAAGGTGGAGTAGCTAATGTCACAGACACAAAAAAAGCCGCGGATGTTTTTATACACATGGCCGAAGTTATTGAGGGTGATGTCTGTGTTGGCTCTGGGGCAGTGCTGGAGGTGGATCATGTTCGAAGGTCATCAATCCGTGCTAATCACTCCGCCACTCACCTTATACATGAGGCTCTTCGAGAGACATTGGGCGACCATGTATCTCAACGTGGCTCGTTAAATGCCGAGGACCGACTACGTTTTGACTTCAGTCATTCAAAAGCTCTTAGCGCGGAGGAATTACACAAGGTCGCGACCGACGTGAATACCTATATCCGTCAAAATACACCGGTTGAGACACGGATCATGACACCGGACGACGCGCGAAAAATTGGAGCACAAGCACTTTTTGGCGAAAAATACGGTGAAGAAGTCCGCGTGGTATCAATGGGACGCGCTGAGACGGGTAAAGGTTTTTACGGAGACACCTATTCAATCGAGCTTTGCGGCGGCACGCATGTTAAACAAACAGGTGAAATTGGTGTTTGCGCTATTATCGGAGAGACGGCGTCCAGTTCAGGTGTGCGGCGAATTGAGGCTTTGACAGGAGCTGCGGCCTTTATGCATTTAGAGCGTGAAGCAGGACGGATGGCTGAAGTTTCTGGTGCGCTTAAGGTGAAGCCCTTGGATGCTTTGGATCGCATTAAAGCGATCATGGATGACCGCAAGACGCTACAAAACGAAGTTGCTCAGTTGCGCCGTGAACTCGCTCTGACGGATATTTCAGTTCGGGGCAGCGCGTCAAATGATAAACAAATTGCGGGTATCACGTTTTTTGCTCAGGTGTTGTCGGGCGTTTCTGGGCGCGATCTTCCGCAGTTAATTGATGACCACAAGGCGCGTGTTAAAAGTGGTGCAGTGTTGTTAATAGCCGACACTGGTGACAAGGTGGCTGTGGCTGCGGGTGTGACGGCTGATCTTACCAATAGTTTTAATGCGGTAGACTTAGTGCGTGCAGCTGTTAGCAAGCTTGGTGGTAAGGGGGGTGGTGGTCGTCCGGATATGGCTCAAGGTGGCGCGAAGGATGCAAACAACGCTGACGCCGCAATAGCTGCAGCTGAAGCAATAATTGAAGGATAGAATTATGGGTGCACTATGGATTGCCCACGTCACGGTTCATGACACCGAGGCCTACGGTAAATATGCGGAATTAGCAGGACCGGCTATAGCTAAGTACGGTGGTAAATTTATTGCGCGGGCAGGGCGTTTCGTGCAGTTAGAGGGAAAAGAGAGACCGCGAAATGTAGTTGCCAAATTTCCTGACGTGGAGGCGGCAGTTGCATGCTATCATAGCCCGGAATACCAAGAAGCAATCAGCTACGCGCGTGGCGCATCTGAACGCGAATTAATGGTGGTGGAGACCACCGAGTAAACAACAATTATTATTTAACAATGTTTTGTCTTTAACTGAGTGAATGCACACGGATCGAAGTGTAACATTTTTACAAAATGTTTTGCAATTCTGGCTACTATGACGTGCAGTAATTAGTTTTTCAGCTAAACCAACGAAACATTTTGTTTAAAAAGTGAATATAAAACAATGCATTATACCTTATAAATTAAAGTAATAATGGCTGTAAAAGAAAAATATCCTTTTAAATCTTTTACATTAAACCGTCCAATCAGATCCTTCTTTCGTTTTCGATCCGAAGCGAACCTGACTGGTACGGACGCAATACAGTATTAACTCAACCCGGTCTTATCTACGCAGCAGATTGACCAAGGATATGCTTTCAAAGAGTGTGTGGGGTTAGTTAAATTGCTCTTGCCATGCGCTTGCGCTCATGTGGGTCTAGAAAACGTTTACGAAGGCGGATTGCTTTCGGCGTCACCTCTACCAGCTCGTCATCATTTATGTAGGCGATGGCTTCTTCGAGGCTCAATGTTATCGGCGTGGTGAGCCTAACGGCCTCATCTGTACCGCTAGCACGGACGTTAGTAAGTTTTTTACCTTTTAGCGGATTCACCTCTAGATCGTTTTCGCGGCTGTGTTCACCAATGACCATGCCAGTATAAATTTTAGCTTGTGCCCCAATGAACATACGGCCGCGGTCTTCGAGATTCCAAAGTGCGTAGGCTACAGCTTCACCGTTTTCCATTGAAATAAGTACGCCTGCACGCCTTCCTGGAATAGCCCCCTTGAAGGGTGCCCAGCCTTGAAAAACGCGGTTTAAAACGCCAGTACCTCTGGTATCCGTTAAAAATTCACCATGATACCCAATAAGACCGCGCGAAGGTACATGTGCAATAATTCTTGTTTTGCCCGCACCAGCAGGGCGCATCTCGACCAATTCACCCTTGCGGGTTCCTGTTAGTTTTTCAATCACCGCTCCGGAGTATTCGTCATCAACATCAATAGTTGCCTCTTCTATCGGCTCCATCCGCTGACCATTTTCATCTTTCATGATCACCTGTGGGCGTGAAATGCTTAGCTCAAATCCTTCACGACGCATGTTTTCGATCAATACGCCCATTTGCAATTCACCACGGCCAGATACTTCAAAGGCTTCTCCACCCGGTGTGTCTGCAATCTTGATCGCAACGTTAGATTCTGCCTCCTTTAGAAGACGGTCGCGTATCACACGTGATTGCACTTTCTTACCGTCGCGACCTGCTAGGGGGCTGTCATTGATACCAAAAGTAACAGTGATAGTGGGAGGATCAATTGGTTGGGCCTCAAGTGGGTCTTCGACAGCCAGAGCACAGATTGTGTCGGCTACGGTTGCCTTTGACATGCCGGCAATCGATACAATATCACCTGCTAATGCTTCGCCTATTTCCTGTTGAGAAAGGCCGCGAAAAGCCTGAATTTTTGTGACGCGAAACTGTTCGATTTTTTGACCGATGCGAGAAATCGACTGCACTGTTTGTCCCACCTTTAAGCGCCCAGATTCTACTCGACCTGTCAGAATGCGTCCCACGAAGGGATCTGCACCAAGTGTAGTCGCCAGCATCTTGAAATCTGCGTCCTGAAGAGACACCTGTTTGGGCGCCGGGACGTGATTGACTATTAAATTAAAAAGAGCGTGCAAATCCTTGCGAGGTCCAGTTAGTTCGGCATCGGCCCAACCATTTCGGCCAGATGCATACATATGTGGAAAATCAAGCTGGTCATCGTCGGCGTCAAGAGAGGCAAAAAGGTCAAAGCATTCATCCAATGCCCGGTCAGGTTCTGCGTCAGGTTTGTCCACCTTGTTGAGGACTACGATCGGGCGAAGCCCAAGCGCAAGTGCTTTCGATGTAACAAACTTAGTTTGAGGCATTGGCCCCTCAGCCGCATCGACTAACAAAACAACACCATCAACCATGGAAAGGATACGTTCAACTTCACCACCAAAGTCGGCGTGACCTGGGGTATCAACGATGTTGATCCGTGTCCCTTTCCATTCAACACTCGTGGGCTTAGCAAAAATCGTAATACCGCGTTCGCGTTCTAAATCATTGGAGTCCATAGCCCGTTCGGCCACCTCTTGATTTTCGCGAAACGCGCCAGACTGCTTCAGCAATACGTCAACCAAGGTAGTTTTGCCGTGGTCTACGTGCGCGATGATAGCAATGTTTCGAAGATCCATGAGAATAAGCCTTATCTGTTCGCGCCCGCCCTATAATGCACACGCAGAAAAGGCCAGCCCCTTAATCCGTGCGAGAGCTCCTAACTTCTAAAAATATAGATATTGCGAGGACGACTAAGATGACCGTTGCGATGTCTCCGACCTACATTCACTCGATAGGTTGAGGCGATATTTAGGTTAATCACCGCACTGGTGAAAAAATGCGCATCGGTGGGTAAGAACTTTTGTTCCGCCATAGGTTTCCTAATCCACAAAAATTTCAGAAGGCCGGCGTAGCAGCTATGAACCTGAATGCATTATCCAAAGTCTCATTGTTACCCCTATCTGAGACCAGATTTTTAAATTTTAATTGAGTTTTTAAAACCCGATGGAGAAAAGGTTTGTAGGTAAGCGCGATTTCATATGTTCTTAAAAATAACATTCAAAAAAGAATGATATCAGAAAGCAACCGAGTATCGTCGCCCTCACCGTCAAACCTTTTTTAAAAACGATTTTGGAGCAAAGTTTTGTCATCAATTTTTCACAACATGAAATGTTCCTTTCAGAATGCCTGGAGCTTGAGGAAATCACTGGTTGTGGTGCATCTCACATTCAACCTAATCTTAGGCGCAATATTTGTACCAATTTTTGCCATTGCCTTGCGATTTGCGCTAAAATTTGCTGAGCAGCCGGCATTGGCGGATTTTGATATTGCCTTTTTTTTGTTATCACCAATTGGTTTTTTTTGTTTTTTAATCCTCACGGGACTTGGTCTATTTTTTTATTTTCTCGATTTGGCGCTTGTAATGGCATTAGTGCAGCGCAAGCAGTTATCGGAGGATGTAGGTCTCTGGAAAACGCTTTTTGTGGTTTTGCCAAAGGCACCTAAAATAATTGAGCTGGGTATTCGCCTTACTCTGAGAATCTTGATTATTTGTTCGCCATTCATTGCTACTGCGACTGCGTTTTACCTGATGTGGCTGACAGAGTATGACATAAATTTTTATCTAACGGTCAAACCGAATGAATTTATCAAGGCTATCGTAGTCATGGGAAGCGTACTGGCGCTTATGGCTATCGTGCTGTTTTATTATTTTATTCGTTGGTCACTGGTGTTGCCGCTAGTGCTATTTGAAAAGATTTCACCGCGGCAAAGTTTTAAAACCAGCCGTAAAATGATGCGTGGAAGTGAAATTGAGTTTTCAGCACAACTAATTTTGTGGTTTGTCTTAACACTGTTTATCGGTGTAATTCCGTTTGGTGTGTTGGCTGGTGTTGTGGAAATTTCAGCTGCTTCGTTAGCATCTAATTTGAAAATACTCGCTCTTTTTCTGGCTATATCTGCGACGCTTGCGGCGCTGATAAATCTTGCTACGACATCCCTGACAACCGGTGCCCTGGCCAATTTGATTTTGGAGCAAGCTGGATGGCCAAATAAAAGTAATTTACAAGGATTGCCAAATCCGCGTTGGGCAGTTCCTACGGGTATTGGAATTTTTTTAGCTACACTGGTTTCAGTGGGGTTTGCCTTCTCTGAGATGGCACAATTAAATCCAGATCCGAACGTTCAGATTATTGCTCATCGCGGTGCTGCTGGCAGCGCCCCAGAGAATACTATGGCGGCGGTTCATCAAGCGATCAGTGATGGTGCAGATTGGATTGAGATCGATGTGCAGGAAACAGCAGATGGAGAGGTTGCTGTGATTCATGACAGCGATTTCATGAAAGTTGGTGGGGAAAATCTGAAAATATGGAATGCAACACGGGTTGATCTTGAGAGAATTGATGTAGGAAGTTGGTTTGGAAGCGAATTCAGCGAAGAGCGAACGCCCTTGCTTGGCGATGTGCTTGCAGCAGCCCGTGGCAAGTCCGGTGTTATCATTGAGCTCAAGTATTATGGACATGACGAAATGCTGGAACAGCGGGTCGTGGAAATTGTTGAAGAGATGGGAATGGTGGACCAAGTTAAGATCATGTCTTTGAAATTTTCGGCTGTGCAGAAAATACGCCAAATGAGACCTGAGTGGAATATTGGTTTATTAGCATCCACATCACTTGGACGGATGTGGGAACTGGACGTCGATTTCTTAGCAGTTAACCGGACGACGGTATCTCACCACTTAGTTCGAGAAAGCCGGCGTGTTGGAAAGAATGTCTTTGTGTGGACTGTTAACGATCCTGTTTCCATGATGCGTCTGATTTCTCTCGGCGTTGGAGGATTAGTCACGGACGAGCCAGCAATGGCGAAAAAAGCCATAGCAGATCGTCGCGAACTTAACATGATTGAACGTGTCATCCTCGTGATGGCAAACTTACTTGGACTGGAGGTTTCAACAAAGGTTTATCGGGATGATGCTCCGTAATACATTTTTGATTTGGGCGTGTGTTCTGACACTGCCCGCCGCTGGCCAGGAGTCATTTGGAGCTACAGAGCGCTTGGAAATCTGGCGACATGTTAGATTGCAAGAAACGCGTGAAAACCCAGCTAACACACTTACTGATTTTTCTACCGATGGGTGTTCTGGTGGAATGTCAGCAACTTGGGCACTTTTAGCCCAAGTTTTCCCAGAATTTTCTGAAACCTTTGGAGCAAGACCACCTTGGGAAGTTTGTTGTGTTAGGCATGATCGAGCCTACCATCAGGGCGGAGCCAATTCGAATCCCAACGCTAGTTTTCTTGCCCGTCTTGAAGCGGATAAAGTTCTACGAGATTGTATTATTGGAGCTGCTGCAACTCGAAAAAAAGAATTACATGGAAAATATGGTGTTTCAGAGGATCAAATTTCGTTAATTCACGGCCGTATTGGTCAGGCGATGTTTAATGCAGTTAGATTAGGCGGTGGGCCTTGTTCTGGGTTACCTTGGCGATGGGGTTTCGGTTGGCCGCAATGCTAGTAGCCATTTTATTTTGTTACGCCATGCTCTTTGAACCAGTTTAACAATTTTGGGCGTAGCCAGCCCCAGACAATTGGCATTCCGCGATTGATTGGTACACCCACGCGGTGATCCAGTTGTTTCATCGTGACATTGTAGTCTATCCAAGATCCTCCTCCCAATTCGATGTTTGTAATTGGCGTTTGCAGGCGATCTATTGCTTTTGCAAAGCGCGCATCTGGAGAAGTACCTTCTTCAAATTCGCTCCATAAGGATCCGAAATTGCTTTCTAAATCATCAGGAAGCAATCCAAACAGGCGTCTAGCCGCGGCTTGTTCAGCCGCCGCTTGTGCGTCGAGGTCTACATTGCCGTGGATCGGCGCATCACCTGCATCAATTTCTACAATGTCGTGTATGAGAAGCATCTGAAGCACGCGCAATATGTCAACTTGGGCACCCGCCTGGTCCGACAAGACTAAAGCATATAACATCACGTGCCAAGAATGTTCGGCGGAGTTCTCAAATCGAGAGTCGTCGATCAAGCGAGAGGCACGTATAACCGACTTCAAATGATCGGCCTCTTTCAGAAACGCAATTTGCGCATCTAAGCGTGCCTTCATTCTGAATCATCCGTGATTAGCGTTAGTTTAATCATTTCGCTAAAACAGTTTTGAGTATTTACTTGTGGCAGTTGTACTCGAATATCTGCAAAAGATCCCGGGATACCAGGCTTAAAAGCGCACAACGGTAATTTGCCTGACTGAGCAAACATTCGGACCCCACCTGTTAAGTACTTCTGTATGAGTGTGCTTTCTCCGAGACCAGCTGGAAGTATGTTTGTCGTTCCCATTAACGAGACGTTTCAGTGAGGCGGCGTTTTACGTAATCGGTGACATTACCAACTAAGCTATCCATATGCTCCTCTGTTTCAAAAAAATGGCCAGACCCGTCGATTTCTGTGTGGGTTATTGTAATCCCTTTTTGTTCATGAAGCTTATCGACGAGCGAGTAGGTGTCTGCAGGCGGAGCCACCCGGTCATTGGTACCGTTTATCATCAGGCCCGAACTAGGGCAGGGTGCCAAAAATGTGAAATCGTACATATTTGCTGGCGGGGCGACCGAAATAAATCCTGTGATTTCAGGCCGGCGCATCAAAAGTTGCATTCCAATCCATGCACCAAAAGAGAAACCGGCAACCCAACAATGCTTGGAGTTGTTATTCATCGATTGAAGATAGTCCAACGCAGATGCCGCGTCACTCAATTCGCCAACACCTTGATCGTACTCGCCTTGACTGCGCCCGACGCCCCTGAAATTGAATCGCAACACGGTGAATCCCATGTTGTAGAATGTGTAATGTAGGTTGTAGACGACCTTATTGTTCATTGTCCCACCGAATTGAGGGTGTGGGTGCAAAACGATAGCAATGGGCGCATCTTTTTCTTTTTGCGGGTGGTAGCGGCCTTCGAGACGGCCTTCTGGTCCTGGAAAAATCACCTCGGGCATTTTTGTCGCTCGTCTCCTCAAAAAGGTGTCAGGCAATTCTTGACTAAATTGCTAAGCTACCTTAGAACATTTCTAATTATTGTGCGGCGTTAAACCGGCAAGAGCTTCCGCGTATTAGGCATCTAAACCGCTCACGTCAATCTATTCGCTTGAGGTATGTGATGAAACTGTCGACGAAAGGTCGCTATGCGGTGGTTGCACTCGCAGATATAGCCCTACAATCGGAAACATCTTTGGTGAACCTATCCGAAATCTCCAAGCGACAGGATATCTCACTTCCCTATCTCGAACAACTGTTCGTCAAGCTGCGTCGCGAGGGGTTAGTAGAATCAGTACGAGGACCCGGAGGTGGGTACCGTCTCGCTAGATCTCCATCTGAACTACGGGTCGTCGATATTTTAACCGCCGTAGATGAAACCGTATCAGCTTTGCATACAGGAGCAGGGGCCAATGGCGCACTTAGCGGATCGCGGGCACAATCGATGGCCAACCGTTTGTGGGAAGGCTTGTCGGCGCAGGTATATGTGTTTTTGCACCAAACTCGACTTTCAGACGTAATAAGAAATGATTTGGCGCCTTGCCCTGCGGTACCAACACTTTTCGCTGTGGTGGATGATGAAGCCTGATGCGTGTTTATTTTGATTACAACGCCACGGCACCACTTCGTGCCGAGGCGAAGAACGCAATGATTGAGGCAATGGACATCGTAGGAAACCCATCAAGCGTGCACGCCGAAGGACGAAAGTCAAAAGCGCTGGTTGAAAATGCGCGGCAGGAAATAGCGTCGGCGTTCGGAGCAGATGGCGCGGATATGGTTTTCACCTCCGGGGCCACCGAAGCAGCCTCCCTTGCGCTGGCTGGGCGTGGCTTATGTTCAAGCGAGATTGAACATGACGCCGTTGTCGCGTGGACGGCCCCCGAAATGCTGGTAACTGCAGGTGGATGTGTACACGTCAACAATCCCGCAAGTTCTACGCTTCAGCTTGCTAATTCCGAAACTGGGGTTGTGCAAGAATTGCCCGAAGGACTAGCGGTTAGTGACATGACGCAGGCTTTTGGCAAGTTACCCCTATCGTTCAACTGGTCTGGCTCAGAAATGGCTCTGATTTCAGCACACAAATTAGGTGGACCGAAAGGCGTTGGCGCTCTTGTACTGAAAAGAGGAGTGGAGGTAGTCGCGCAATTACGGGGTGGTGGGCAAGAAATGGGGAGAAGAGCTGGTACAGAAAATGTTATCGGTGCGGTCGGCTTTGCGGCAGCAGCAAAGGCAGCTGTCAAGGAATTAAGCGAAGGGACATGGGAACGAATTGCTTATTTACGTGATTTGATGGAAGAGGCTCTTGCCATCGAAGCAAAAAGTACCATTTTTATCGGAAAAGGAGTGAACCGGCTTCCCAACACGTCGTGTATAGCAACGCCTGGCTGGAAAAGCGAAACACAGGTCATGCAAATGGATTTGTCAGGCTACGCAATATCTGCTGGGTCGGCTTGCTCATCTGGTAAAGTTCGCGCAAGTCGCGTGCTTAGGGCGATGGGATTTGATGAAACAACTGCGGTTGGCGCAGTTCGGATCAGTTTAGGTCCGAAAACGACGGAAGAAGATGTCATGGGCTTCGTTGAAACGTGGCTGGCCCATTTGAAAAAGCACCGCAACCGCATCGTAAAGGGTGCAGTGTGAATGTGTACGGATAGGAGAACAGGATGACAGGCCTGATACAAACAGAAGTCAAAGATGGGGTTGATCAGGAGACCGTGGATGCCGTCCGAGAAGTGGGTGGTAAGTATAAATACGGTTGGGAAACTGAAATTGAAATGGAATATGCGCCGAAGGGGCTGTCCGAGGATATAGTACGCCTGATCTCAGATAAAAATAATGAGCCGAGTTGGATGACCGAATGGCGGCTAGAAGCTTACGCGCGCTGGCTCACAAAGGAAGAACCCAAATGGGCAATGTTGGACTATCCTGAGATAAATTTTCAGGACCAATACTACTACGCTCGACCAAAAAGTATGGAAGTAAAACCGAAGTCTCTCGATGATGTTGATCCAAAGCTTCTCGCTACTTACGAAAAATTGGGTATTCCACTGAAGGAGCAGATGATTTTGGCCGGAGTAGAGAGCGGTGATTACGCTCCCGGCGAGGGCAGAAAAGTAGCGGTTGACGCAGTATTTGACTCTGTTTCTGTTGGCACGACATTTAAAGATGAACTCAGTCAAGCGGGAGTAATCTTTTGTTCGATTTCCGAAGCAATTCGTGATCATCCAGAATTGATAAAAAAATATTTGGGATCTGTTGTACCGGTATCTGATAATTATTATGCAACGCTGAATAGTGCGGTCTTTTCTGATGGTTCATTTGTGTATGTACCTCCGGGTGTTCGTTGTCCGATGGAACTATCGACCTATTTTCGGATAAACGCAGAAAACACCGGTCAGTTTGAACGGACCTTGATTATCGCTGATAAAGGTTCTTACGTTTCATACTTGGAGGGATGTACTGCTCCACAGCGCGATATATCGCAGCTCCACGCCGCCGTTGTTGAAATTGTTATCGAAGAGGATGCAGAGGTTAAATACTCCACAGTACAAAACTGGTATCCGGGCGACGAAAACGGCAAAGGTGGAATTTATAACTTTGTAACAAAACGAGCTGATTGCCGGGGAAACCGCTCAAAAGTCATGTGGACACAGGTCGAAACTGGTAGCGCAGTAACGTGGAAATATCCATCGTGTATTTTGCGCGGTGATGACGCGCAGGGCGAGTTCTATTCGATCGCTATAACTAACAACCATCAGCAGGCTGACACGGGTACCAAGATGATCCATCTTGGTAAAAATAGCAAATCGCGCATCGTCTCGAAGGGAATTAGTGCGGGGGTCGCTCAAAATACTTATCGAGGCCTTGTCTCGGTGCACCCTAAAGCGAAAGGCTCCCGCAATTATACACAGTGTGACTCGCTTTTAATTGGCGATAAATGTGGCGCCCACACCGTGCCCTACATTGAGGTAAAGAATAATTCATCACGTGTTGAACATGAGGCAACAACGTCAAAAGTGGATGATGATCAGATGTTCTATTGCCGACAGCGTGGCATTGATGAGGAGGAAGCAGTGGCGTTGATTGTTAATGGTTTCGCCAAGGAAGTTTTGCAAGCACTGCCGATGGAATTTGCGATGGAGGCGCAGCAGTTAGTGGCCATTTCACTGGAAGGGTCGGTAGGCTGATATGCCTGCCAAGATTGGAGCGTTACCTTTCGTGTTGCCTCTATTAGGCGGTTTGACTGGTGTAATTTTCGTAAATCTCAATCAGTTCGCTTCCTTCAATCCGGTTTTTGGTATCGGTTTGGGCGCCGTCGTGGGTTGGTTTTTAGCTCGACTCCTCCAGAAACTGTTGCACGGAAAGCGATAATGAGGCTTGCTATGACGAGTTTACAAAAATTGGTACAGATAATTGCAGGACTTGTCATTTGTTCGGCGAATACTTTATCAAGCCATTCCAATAAAACTGGTTGCATTCATGGAAAATCTACAAGCTTGCTAATCGTGACTTCTGCCGTGTTGGGTGTTTTCCAGACGAACAACTCAGAATTAATTGCGTATTTTTCAGGGGTGTAAGTTTTGTTGATTTTATGCATCAAAACAACACGCGTTTGGAATACTTCAGTTTCTCGGTGGTGATCTAAATGGGGCTACATAGCAAAGTTGTGAGTTACAACGCTATTGCATCGATGGCGGGTACGCAAAGTGTGGCCTGTACAACAATTAAAACTAGGGAAGTGCAAATAGCTACACCCTTATGTGGAGATTTTTTTAATGCTTGAAATTAAAGACCTAGCGGTCAAACTTGAAGAAGAAGACAAGCAAATTCTTAAGGGCGTAAATCTTTCGGTAAAAGCTGGGGAGGTGCATGCCATTATGGGTCCCAATGGGTCTGGGAAATCTACTTTGTCTTATGTTTTGTCAGGTAAAGATGGTTATGATGTATCCCAAGGCAGTGCGCTTCTAAACGGTGCAGACCTGCTTGAACTTGATCCGGAAGAACGCGCCGCGGCTGGGCTATTTCTTGCATTCCAATATCCAGTCGAGATTCCGGGCGTTGGTAATATGACCTTCCTGCGGACAGCAGTTAATGCACAACTCAAGGCGCGTGGTCAGGACGAGATGAGTGCGGCCGAGTTTTTAAAAGCGGTTCGTGCGAAAGCCAAGACCCTCAAAATTGATGCCGAGATGTTAAAGCGACCGGTAAACGTTGGATTTTCGGGGGGTGAGAAGAAACGCAACGAGATATTGCAAATGGCTATGCTCGAGCCAAAGATGTGTATATTAGACGAAACAGACTCAGGGCTCGACGTCGATGCGATGAAGTTGGTATCTCAAGGCGTGAATGCTCTGCGAGGCGAAGGCCGAGCATTTCTTGTGATTACACACTATCAGCGTCTGCTTGACCATATCAAGCCAGACATTGTGCACATCATGGCGGATGGCCGGATTGTAAAAACAGGAGGCCCAGAACTGGCTGTAGAGGTTGAAAACAACGGTTACTCTGACATTCTGGCGGAGGTGACTTAATGGCGTTGGATAACCAAAAATTTGGAGCAACTCGAGAACGGTTAGACTCGATGATCCTGCCCGAAGTTGGATGTACCGCGAAGGCTAGAGAATGCGCAATCAAGCGCATTGAAACAATGGGCTTGCCGCATCGAAGAGATGAGTATTGGAAATATACTCGCCCCGATACGCTGATACAGCCAGTTGCGCCTACTGCTGCAGTGTTTGATTCAAATGAGCCACTGATTTTTGGCGAACTTGATCGTTTGAAAATAGTTTTTGTCGACGGACTTTTTAACGGTGACTTATCAGACGACCTTTCGTTAGATGGCGTTCAGATTGACCGGTTAGAAGATATATGCTGTCAGAAAAACCATTGGGCAGAAGAGTTTTACGGTACGCTCGAAGCAAGAGGTCAATCTCACGTTGAACGCCCGTTGGCAGCACTAAATACAGCGTATGCTGGGGACGGTGTGGTCATTCGGGTGACTGGAAAGCTGTCCAAGCCCATCAGTCTGATCTATATTCACGAGTCCGAAGTTTCTGACGTGTTTTTGCATCATGTTGTGAGAGTAGACGCTGGCGCTGAGGCAACAATTCTCGAAAATGGACCAGCCGCAGCGCGTTTTAACAAGTGTATGGAAATCGATATTGCTGACACAGGTGTTCTGCATCATGTGCGAGCGCAGGGTCGCGACCACGAACGCCGTGCAGTAACACACATGTTTGCTCGGCTCGGAAAGGAGTCCGTCTTTAAAACCTTCACGTTGACGGCAAATGGTGTTCTGACGCGCAATGAAATGGTCGTGGAACTGACGGGCGATGATGCGACCGCGCATGTGTCCGGCGCAGCCTTGGGCGATGGCGATTTTCATCATGACGATACCGTTTTCATAACTCACAATGCGGTCAACTGTGAGAGTAGACAGGTGTTTAAAAAAGTTCTCCGCAACGGAGCCACTGGCGTTTTTCAGGGCAAAATTTTGGTTCAACCTGGTGCGCAAAAGACCGACGGATATCAAATCAGCCAGTCATTACTCCTAGACGACGACAGCCAATTTCTCGCAAAGCCTGAACTGGAAATCTATGCTGACGATGTGGTTTGCTCACACGGTTCAACAAGTGGGGCTATCGATGACGAGGCTTTGTTTTATCTCAGAGCGCGTGGAGTTCCAGAAGGTAAGGCCACGGATTTATTAACATTGGCTTTCTTAGCTGAGGCGGTGGATGAAATCGAACGGGTAGACCTACGCGAAGAAATTAATGGTCGGCTTGCGGGCTGGCTAGAGCGACGGCGTGGCTGATGTCTCTGGTGCGCGATATGATGAAGACTTACACGGGCCCGCACATGGTTATTGGCCGCCTGCTAAGTGTGGGTCCCCGCGAAGATCGAGCCTTCGCAATTTTAATGGGTGGCTGTGCAGTTGTTTTCGTAGCGCAATGGCCTCGTCTTGCGAGAGAGGCGCACATCACAGGACAAGAACTAAACGCGATTCTTGGTGGCACTTTGATGGCATGGATATTTATTGCACCACTACTGTTATATGCTCTATCTTTAATTTCACATCTTGTGTTGCGTACGGCGGGTCGTAAGCAAAGTGCATATGGTGCGCGTCTCGCTTTATTTTGGGCGTTATTGGCTGCGTCACCATTTATTTTGCTCCATGGTCTGGTCGCTGGTTTCATCGGACCGGGAATGGCACTAAACGTAATTGGCTTTGTCTGGTTGATGATTTTTCTGTGGTTTTGGATTTCTGGGCTGCTTCAGGCCGGCAAGGCGTTCACATGACCCAATTTTTGCGCCAACTGTTTATCATGACGGTTTATAATCCCACACAAGCCGCCAGTGTGTTACTTGACAGGGCAGTGTCTCGCGATGCAGCTTGGTCCATCCTTGCCTTGGGCGTAATTCTCAATACCCTTTTATACTTTCTATCAACAACCCTTTTCCCAATGCCTCCAGAATTTACGCTGCCTTTACTGCGCTCGCCAGTAATGGTGGGTACGATACTTGGCTTGGTTGTCTTTATATTTGCTTTTGTGTTTTATTGGTTGGGTCGTGTGATGGGTGGCCAAGGCACTTTCGATCATATTTTACTGATGATGGGTTGGCTTCAGTTTATGCGTCTCTTCGTTCAGTTTTCCTCTCTTATGCTGATGTTATTCCTGCCTGGCATAGCCCAGTTGTTTGTATTGGGAGCAGGGCTCTATGGGGCATGGATTGTTGTAAATTTTTTAAACGTTGCGCATCAATATGACTCGCTTGGGAAAGCAGTAATGCTGCTGATGTTAACCTTGTTTGGCTTAGTCATAGGGATGTCGATCGTTCTCTCCGTCATTGGCGTAACCACAGTAGGACTAGCCTAAAAATGTTCGATATCACCAAAATTCGTTCTGACTTCCCAATTCTGTCTCGGGAAGTTAACGGGAAACCGCTGGTTTATCTTGACAACGGTGCTTCCGCCCAAAAGCCCCAAGCAGTGATTGACGCCGTCACTCAATGCTATTCGCATGAATATTCAAATGTTCACAGAGGCTTACATTATCTATCGAATTTGGCGACGGATCAATACGAGGCTGTACGAGGAAAAATAGCACACTTCATTGGGGCATCAAGCGAGGATGAAATTGTTCTTAATTCAGGGTCAACGGAGGGTATCAATACAGTGGCCTATGGTTGGGCTATGCCACGCCTTCAGGCTGGTGATGAAATCGTGCTTACGGTCATGGAACATCATGCGAATATCGTACCTTGGCATTTCTTGCGCGAGCGTCAGGGGGTGGTAATCAAATGGGTCAACGTTGATAACACTGGTGCCTTAGATCCCGAGGCCGTAATTGATGCAATCAGTCCCAAAACGAGGCTTGTCGCAGTGACCCACTGCTCAAATGTTCTTGGAACAGTTGTCGATATTAAAACAATTACTCAGGGGGCTCATAAAAAAGGCGTCCCTGTAATGGTCGATGGATCACAGAGCGCGGTTCATATGCCAGTAAACGTTGCTGACCTAGGATGTGATTTTTTCGTGATCACAGGGCACAAACTTTATGGCCCGTCATCGTCGGGTGCATTGTACATAAAAAAAGAACGAATGCAGGAAATGCGTCCCTTTATGGGAGGCGGTGATATGATCAAGGAAGTGTCTAAAGAGGGTGTTATATATAATGACCCGCCAATGAGGTTTGAGGCGGGAACACCAGGAATAGTCCCAACGATTGGTCTTGGAGTTGCACTAGATTATTTGACGAGCATTGGCATGAACAACATTGTGGCACATGAAGCTAGTTTGCGTGATTATGCCGCAAAGAGGTTAAACGAACTAAACTGGTTGCAACTGCAGGGCTCTACACCAGATAAGGCTGCAATATTTAGCTTTACCTTGGATGGAGCAGGTCACGCGCACGATATCTCCACAATTTTAGACAAAAAGGGCGTCGCAGTACGAGCTGGGCAACATTGCACAGGACCTTTGATGGATCATTTGGGGGTCGCCGCTACATGTCGGGCATCATTTGGCCTCTATAATACGATTGAAGAAGTAGATGTACTTGTTGATGCATTGGAGTTGGCACATGATTTGTTTGCATAAGTGTGTTGAATAAATACCAACGTAAATGCATCAATACATAAATGACTAAGTTTTTGATCGAAACGGGTATTACTGTTTCCTAAAGTGTTTATTTTCATAGTGTTATATTATTTTTTTGAGGGCTTGCGTGGAAAAACTCCCAGAGTTATACAACATTCACAGGTCCCTTAGCTCAGCTGGATAGAGTGTCGGCCTCCGAAGCCGAAGGTCACAGGTTCGAATCCTGTAGGGATCGCCAACGCCATTACAATTTTAAAAATAAAATGTTTGTGGCAATTGCGTACGCAAGCATTGAAATGTCTGATCGGCTGTCTGATTGAATTGCCATTGGCGCATAGTACTTAAGACTGCAGTGACGTAGTTACAAATTAAGATTTGTACCGATTGTTTTCCATTTTTGATCTTCCGTTCCCGCACGGAGGGGGTGGACCAATTAGGTGTCAGATAGGAGATCAATCAAAAATTGATTTTGCTGTCTTAAAACTAAAAAGATTATGTGGCAAATGACAAAATTAGATGCTCAATTCTTCCTTGGCGGCCATACAATCTATATTGAGTTGTTGCACTGTACGTCCCCATCGCCACAAATTTTCTTTCGCGGGCGTTTCCCGGAGTTTCATTACGCGGTATAGCGCCGCGACACCTGAAATGTTTGAGATATCGATTGCAATGCGCGCTCAATTACTCCGCTCAAGTCACTTATACTACGCCTTCGCAGCATAAGTTCGATATTTACCAAATAGTGATGTAAATCAACGGCACCAATCATCGCACAGGCTCCAGCGATGCGGTGAACATGGGCGATCTGGTCATCATACGTAGCATCTTGAGTTGAAAGACCATCTAACTTCTCAATGACAAATTCGGCATCTAACAACATGTCTTCAAGGTGCTTTAAGGCTTTCTTTATGCCTCCAGCCTCAGAAATTATTCCAAACTGATCCGTGTCAATGAATGGCCTAATGTCTTGCGGAATTTGTTCCTCGGACTCTGTCGCGAGAGTGCTAAACTGCTGGGTCAATATTTGATAGACGTCCCAACTTTTGATTGGCTTTACCAAGACCCCTTGCATACCCGCTTGAGAAAACCTTGTGTGGTCCTCTGCACTAGCATTGGCGGTTTGCGCCCAAATTGGTGTAGTTCGATTGGGTCCATCTTGATTACGGATCAGTTCTGCAACTTCTGTGCCATCAATTTCCGGCATTGAGATGTCCAACAGTATGAGATCGAACGGTTCAGCCATGGCAGATTCTAAAGCGAGCTCACCGCATGATGCTGTTACGGCACTATGGCCAAACTTTTTTAACATTTCTGTGAGTACAATTCTGTTTACCTCATGATCGTCAACAATTAGCACGTTCATTTTTTCAATAGATTGCCATTTACTTGATGCAAGCTCCGCAGCTTGCGGGATGGTAACTTCGTCCAACTCGCCTGATGAAACTTCAACCGGCAAATTTACAATAAACTCAGTGCCTTTTCCTATTTTGCTTTTGACCTCTACGTCTCCACCCAGTGCACTTAATGATTTTTTTACAATGCTCAATCCCAGGCCAGTCCCGCCGTTGTATCGCGCATATTCTGTATCTATCACCACGAAAGGTTCAAAGATTCGCTCCAGATCCTCTTGCAACATGCCTAGACCGTTGTCGCTAACTTTGAGCTGCAATTGCTGATTTTCTTGATCAAAGGTTACACAAATTTCTACGGTTCCTGCTTTTGTGAACTTTACTGCATTGCTTATCAAATTTGCAAAAACATTACGTAGTTTTTCTTTATCAACATCTATGTATTGCGGAACGTCATCAGCAAAGTTGAGGTCAATTTCTGTATCCGTCGTAGTGGCAAGCGCCATGTGTTCTAACACTAAATTACGAACTAACTCTTCGACATTTAATCGTACAGGTGACAAGGTTACGTTCGCGGAACCCAATTTACTCACTTCGAGAACTCGGTTGACGTGTTCTAATAGCGCAGCTGTCGAAGTTTCCGCAATTTTCAACAACTTAATCTGTTTTGGGTCAAGATTTGTTTCGTCTAACAGCTCAAGCGCGCCGGATAAACCATTCAGTGGCGTTCTCATTTCGTGACTCAGCACAGCTATTGCTTTTGATTTATGAGAGTTAGCTTCGTTCGCAGCATCTATTGCTGCTTCCAGCACGGAGCGACTTTCTGACCAGTTTTGTAAAAGAGCGTTAAACATTTGACGCATCGACGTGAGTTCGGAGGGTACCAAACCAGTGAAGGCGCGGACTCGTGCTGATGAATCCCCATTTCGCACTTCGGAGACGGTTTCGGATATCTTTTTAACAGGTTTAACAATCAAACCGGATAAAACCCAGCTGATGCACCCTGCGAACATAAGCATCAGTGCAAAAAGTTTAAGCAACTCTTTCGTTTGGACTGTTACTGCCGCCGCCAATTCCGAAATCGGCTGTGGAACCATTACACCCCAACCCGTTGACGAAACCGAGGTGTATCCAGCAATCACATCGGCTTTCAATGGGGGCGCAAAGAATTGCATCACACCAGAATTTCCGGCCAACATTTCTTGCACTACTTTGAGACCTGACGCATCTTTCGCAGTATCTACCCATTCAGGTTTGGGATGAGCGAGCACATGTCCCTCATGATCCACAATCATTGAATGACCTCTTTCACCGAAAGCAATTTTCTTCTGTTGGGCAATTACAAAACTTGTGTCTACCGCGCCAATGTGAAGAGTCCCAATGCCATCAAGTTTTACAATAAATAAAAATGGTTCTCCTTGTTCTAAAAAAACTGGTGTCAGCTTAGTCGTTCCGCTAGCCGCAATTTTTTTCAATTCATCCAAACGTGCAGCAGCAAGCTCTGGAAAAGTTCGTTCATAACTAACCAAGGGCTGATTGGCACCCGCCTTTAAAGTGGCGAGATAGCGAAAATCGTATGACGCCATAAGTTTTTGAACCGATGACGGTTCTAACAACTCGAGATTGTTGCTTGACAGAAAGTTGAAAGTCGCGATCGCATCTACTGCGTACGTGTCCAGTGTTGACGCCAAGTTTTTGGCAATGATTAGATGGGATTGTTCCACCCGCGCAATCTCACGCTGGTAGGACGTCTGCACCCGATTATAGATCATTACCGCCAAAGGAATAATCGCGGACAAGAACATCGCAACGAAGAGATAAGATCTTACCGCGTTTAACCGAGGCAAAATCGATAAAAGACTTTGCTTGAAACTAGACATTTAAAATACCCCCCTAATCATTGGGATATAATAACAGCTTGCTAACGACACATTTCGAAATTACGAGTACAATCAGTACTCATAAGTATAGCAATGTGTTTTTCAAAAATTGGTTACTATGCTTATTAGTTGCCTTTGACCTTCCAATTATTTTTTCCTTTCTTGAATTGGTAAGATCAGAGCAGCGTTCTGTTCGTTTTTTTCTGAACAAATAGCTTTGAGGAATTTGAATATTACCCAAAACAACCCGATTTCTACTGTAAATGCGCGCTTCTTTTATAAAAAAAGCCGCATGATTTCTCCATAAACCTTGAGAAATATTGTTGTTCGCGTATCATAATTATAAATCGTGGGGAGAATGAGAATGTCTGACAATGGTAGCAATAAGAAGATCATGATCGCAATGATTGCGGGTTTGGCGGTTACGATAATTGGGTTTCTAATATTCAAAATGTCGTTGCTGGTCTCGCTCGTCTTAGGCGCTATTGTTTATGTGGCAATTTCGCGAATAAAGGGCGATACGACTGAGGAAGACGATGATGTGACGTCAACTGAACCTGAGGAAAAGTCTCTTGCGAATACTTCGCAGCCTGATACCGATAAAAGCGCTTTGGTTGAGCAAGATCTGGATCCGAAATTAGAGCCAGAAGATCGTACAATTGCAGACGAAGATGAGGCAGTTCAAGCTGATAGCAAACCAGAAGGTGGTAAGGTTCGTCTTGGAACGATCTTGCCGGGGGAGGCTGGAGTTGCAGGTCAAAAAGGTAGTTGGCGTTATCAAAAATAACATTAAAAAAACGGTCTAGTTGATCAGGGTTTGGATATTTATGTCAAATCCTCAACTGGTAGAAAAAACAGTGTAGTGTGAAAACAATAGGGCTGGTCGTGCTGCGTTTTTATAAACAAATTTGGCATCACACCGGGCCATCTCAAGTTTCGCTGATTTTGTTGTCGCTTTTGGTCGCAGCTTTGGCCGCGGTGCCGCTACAGTTTCAAAAAGACATCATCAATAGTCTCAAGCCAGATTTGATAATTGAAGAGATTTTCATACTTTGCCTTGGCTATCTTGCAATAATTATAACGTCAAACGTCCTCAAATTTCTGCTCAATTACAAAAGTTCAGTTTTGGGTGAGAGAACCGTGAAGGTGATCCGCCAGCGGGTATATTCAGCGCAGCACAGCAAGTTAGAGCAAGTTCGGGACCCGGGTACTCTGACAACGATCATTGCAGCTGAAGCAGAGGAAGTTGGTCGTTTTGTTGGTGCTGCTATTGCCAATCCATTGCTTCAGGTGGGCACACTAGTTGCGATTATTAGTTATGTTGCTTCGACACAACCGTATCTTGGATTTTTCCTTGTGCTTATCGTGGCGCCGCAGGCTGCTATCGTACTGATATTGCAAAAAGAGGTAAATTCTAGTGTTCGTAAGCGTACGCTGGTACTACGCGGAGCTACATCGGCGATTTCTTCAGAAACCCTGAAAAATGTGCAAGATGTGCAGACGGGTATTCTTGCCGATTTTGACCATATTTACACTGTTAGACGAAAAATTTTTCGTCTCAAGTTGTCGATGAAGTTTGGAATGAATCTTCTCAACGGCATCGGTTTGGTCGGAATATTAATGATCGGCGGAGTGTTGATGATGAACAAAGGCACAGATATTGGTACAGTAGTTGCATCATTGGCTGCTTTAGACAGGATTAATGATCCTTGGCGCCAATTGTTAAACTTCTACAAAGAGCTTAGTTCAGTTCGAGTGAAATTTGACCTGATAGTTGGCGGTGCGTCTCTCTCCTGATAGGTTTACTCAATCTGCCAAAGCCAACAGAAAGATAGCACTTTTAACCGCTGTAAGTTTGGAACTCATCGACCCCATTGGCGGATCGGACCACAATCCATGTGCACGAAGTTCGACCCGGAGTAACGGCCTACACCTCCGGCGCGACACGCGCTTGCGGCCTTGGCAATTTGTCCAACCGAGCGTGACGAGAGCCTCAGATCTGCCGCTTGGCCCTTCATGTGCAGAGAGTTTTTCGCAACCCTCCGAGAGCGCGATCTAAGCATAGCGTTGGTGGATGGACTGCGATAGCCGGATAGAAGCATATACGGTTCTTTTACATCCAGTAAGTTATGCGCAGCGGCCATTATGTCGATTGCACGCGTGTCAATTGATTTTACATCGTTTGATCGCCAGTCTCGCATAAAGTTGTTTATTTCCTTCACTGCTTCTTTGATATATTTGCCTTCAACCCAGTAAATAGTATCCAACCGTTCACCTGTTCGCCCCGAATACATCCGGATGCGTCTAATGTCCCCGCCGCCACGAAGGAAACCAGCTGCATGCGTGAAAGTTGGCGCCGCCGTGACTACCGTGGCGGCAAACGCGGTCAATAGGCCACGTCTAGTTATGCTCTCGGAGCTGACTGTACTTGTCATTTCAGCGCTTATCCCGTCGCTTGTCTGCCACCGCGATTCCTCGCAGAACTACTGTCATCCCCAGATGTGCCGTTTGTATTGCACAAAATGATTCGTGTACCAAGCTTAGAATTTACTGATGCTCTCAAATTCTCTTAATTAGGCAATTTATTGCTGAAGACGCATTTAATTGTGGCAGATTAGTCTCTTACGAATGAGCATGTTTAGGGTAACAAGTAATTTCGCCATTGAAGAATTTGTGATTGGACAGTTTCTAGCCTAAATCTAAGTCTTATTGGTGACAATTTGTCTCAACTGAGGAAGATTTCGATGTCTCAATCGTTTCGGCGCAATATTTTTATACCGTCATTTTTAAAAGCTCTAGTTTTAGTCTTCCTGTTACCGGCAAATTTTGCCGCGGCATTTACTGCATTCAAACAGGCTGTTGCGGAAGCTGCTGCCAAAGACGCGGATATTGCAAGATTTTATCAACTCAATAATTACACGTCTCTCTGGACAGGTGGTAGTGATTTGGATCTTGTGCGGCGTCAGGCTTTGATTTTAGCTTTAAGCCGCGTTGAAAACCACTCGCTTCCAGCGTCGCGGTACCAATTAGACCAATTAATCGAACAAATGGCGTCGGCGAATACGGCTCGCGATTTTGGGTTTATTGATGTGACAATGACAAAGGTCTTTTTGAAATATGCACGCGATGTGTCGAGCGGGCTATTTGTTCCATCGCAGTTAAGCGACGGAATACAGCGTGAAGTAACACGGCTGGATCGTGCTAAGATACTAAATGATTTTTCAGTAAGCTTTGAGCCACAAAGATTTATCAATGACTTACCGCCTCAATCACCGGAATATACGCGGCTTATGAAAGAGAAGCTCCGGCTTGAGTACGTTATGAAGAATAATGCGTGGGGGCCGATAGTACCATTATCAAAATTGGAACCTGGCGATAGTGGAGAGAGGACAGTAATCTTGCGCAATCGACTGATTGCAATGGGGTTTATGTCGCGTAGTGCAACCGCAACTTATGACCGATCTGTTGAGAAAGCGGTTCAAAACTTTCAAATTACACACGGTTTACAAGCGGACGGCGTAGCAGGCAAAGGTACTATCGAAGAGATCAATAAATCACCGGAAGCGCGGCTGAAGTCAGTAATGGTCGCCATGGAGCGGGAGCGTTGGTTCAGCAGGGCAAACAAAGGCAGAGAGGTTATTGTTAACCTTACTGATTTTACGGCTAAAATTTTTGATGACGGAAAGATGACGTTCCGTACCCGATCGGTTGTGGGAAAAAACCAGAATAACCGTCGAAGTCCTGAATTCTCAGACATTATGGAACACATGATCATTAACCCTACTTGGAATGTACCGCGCTCAATCGCGACAAAAGAATACCTGCCGATGATGAAAAAGAACCCAAATGCCGTAAGTTACTTGCGTTTAATCGACTCAAATGGTCGGACGATAAGTAGAGAGAACCTTGATTTCAGCCAGTACGACACTCGAAACTTCCCGTTTGATATGAAGCAGGCGCCTGGCAATCGCAATGCACTCGGCTTAGTAAAATTTATGTTCCCGAATAAGCACAACATTTACCTTCATGACACGCCAGCCAAGAAGCTTTTCAAACGTGAAGTGCGGGCTTACAGCCATGGATGCATTCGGTTACACCAACCATTTGATTTTGCTTATACTTTGCTTGAACCACAAGAGGAAGAACCGAAAAAATTCTTTACTGAAAAGCTGAATACGCGGAGGGAAACCAAGGTTGACCTCAATCGAAAAATCCCTGTTCACATTATCTATCGCACTGCGTTCACCGAAGCTAAGGGTCCGGTTCAGTATCGTCGAGACATTTATGGACGTGACGCCACCATCTGGAAGGCTTTAGTCAATGAAGGGGTGGTGCTGCAAGCACATCAGGGTTAGACACGCCTCCAAGATGAACCGGAGAGCGCATGGGTTACACTGTTCATGACATTGCGACTGCGCTAGGAGCGCAGGCCAAGGGAAACACAAGTATTATTGTGGAACGCGTGTCGGAACCTGCTTCTGCTGGACCCGATGATATCGCTCTAATAACAAACCCAAAGTTTGTAAGCGGTTTAGCTCATGGTGGAGCTCGCGTTGCACTTCTATGGCCAAGTGCAGATTGGGAGGAATTAGGTCTCGAAGCTGCAATCATTGCAAAACGTGGCAGGTTCACCATGTCAGGTTTGACAAAGATGATGGACCCAGGGCAGCACTATTCAGACGGTATTCATCCAACATCGGTAATTGATCCAACCGCTGTGCTAGGAACAAACGTGACTATTGGTCCTTTCTCGGTAATTGGGCCACGGAGTTCTATCGGTTCGGAAACGGTAATTGGACCGCAATGCCAAGTGGGTGCGGACGCTCGACTGGGGGCGAGCTGTTTTCTAAGAGATCACGTTTCAATTGGAGCCCGAGTGATAATCGGCGATCGCTTTTGGGCTCAACCTGGCGCGCGAATTGGGGCAGATGGTATGTCCTTTGTCACCCCCGAAAAATCGAACGTTGAAAATGTTCGCGAAACATTAGGAAGCCAGGGCGAAGTTAAAAGCCAAAGATGGACGCGCATTCATTCTTTGGGCGCTGTGACGGTAGGTGATGACGTCGAAGTTGGCGCGAATACTTGCATTGATTGTGGCACTATTCGGGACACGAAAATCGGAAATGGAACCAAGATTGATAATCTTGTGCACATCGCCCACAACGTCGAAATCGGGAATGACTGTCTCCTTGCTGGCCAGGTTGGAATTGCCGGTTCGACAAAAATTGGAAATAATGTGGTGTTTGGTGGCCAAGTCGGTGTGACAGATAATACTGAGATTGGCGACAACGTGATTGCGGGCGGTGCCAGCAAAGTGATGACACGGGTGGCAGCGGGGCAGGTAGTTTTAGGATATCCAGCGGTAAAAATGGATATCCATGTCGAAATGTACAAGGCGCTGCGTAGATTGCCGCGGTTAGCAAAAAAGATCGCATCCCTTCAAAAATCTGTTTCAAGTAACAGTTCAAATGACTAATCCACGCACCTTTTCATCTAAAAGGATCACACCATGAGTGTTCAGGACAAAGTTATTCAAATTATCGCAGAACAGGCTGTTCTCGAAACATCCGATGTAACGCTTCTAAGCACGCTTGAGGACCTTGGGATAGACAGTCTTGGATTAGTTGAAAGTATTTTTGCAATTGAGGAAGCGTTCGACATTTCGATCCCGTTTAATGCTAATGAGCCAACTGCGAGTGATTTTGATATTTCATCGGTAACATCCATTATTGTTGGTATAGAAAAACTAATCGCTGAGAAAAAGTAAGTGAGCAAATTTGTATGAAACGGGTCGTTATCACTGGTGCGGGAACTATTAACGCACTTGGTCACAACGTGCCTGATACGCTTTTAGCGATGCGCGAGGGGCGTTGCGGTATTGGTGAGTTAGACTTGCGTGATGTTGATCGTTTGGCTGTGAAAATAGGTGCTCAAGTACGCGACTTTCAAGCTGAAAAACTTTTTAACAGGCAGCAGATGGCTCTCTATGATCGTTTCACACAATTCACGCTTGTTGCGGCCCGTGAAGCAATGGCGCAGGCGGGCCTCGAGTTTTCCGGTGAATTGTCTGCCAAGACGGGAGTGGTTTTAGGTAACTCTGGTGGTGGAATGCAAACGCTCGACGAGAATTACCGTACGGTATACGAAGATGGGAAAAATCGTGTCCATCCTTTTGTGGTCCCTAAGTTAATGAACAACGCGGCCGCAAGCCATGTCAGTATGGACTTCAACCTGAAAGGACCAAGTTTTACAGTCGCCTCCGCTTGCGCCAGCTCGAACCACGCGATGGCGCAAGCCTTTCAAATGGTTCGCTCAGGCATGTCACCTGTGATGATTTCAGGCGGCACAGAGTCGATGCTATGTTTTGGTGGCGTTAAGGCTTGGGAAGGGCTGCGAGTAATGTCGAAAGATGCTTGCCGGCCTTTTTCTGGCAATCGAAACGGGATGGTTCAAGGTGAAGGTGCTGGTATTTTTGTATTCGAAGAACTTGAGCACGCACGAAAACGAGGCGCGGAAATTTTAGCCGAATTAGTTGGGTTTGCTATGAGCTCTGATGCTGCAGATATAGTGATGCCGTCGAAACAAGGAGCGGCAAGAGCCATTGCGGGAGCGTTAAAGGACGCTGGTCTGAACCGAGACGAAGTTGGTTATATTAATGCACACGGAACCGGCACTGCAGCGAACGACAAAACGGAATGCAGCGCTGTGGCCGATGTGTTTGGACCTCACGCGGATCGCCTCATGATTTCCTCTACAAAATCAATGCATGGCCATCTCATTGGGGGTACCGGCGCTGTTGAACTGCTTTCTTGTATAATGGCTTTGCGCGACGGGGTAATAGCGCCAACCATCGGCTACGAAGAAGCAGATCCAGAGTGCGCATTGGATGTGGTGCCGAACGAAGCGCGCGACGTATCGGTCAACGTTGTGCTATCCAACGCGTTTGCATTCGGAGGATTGAACGCAGTTCTTGCTTTAAAGAAAGTCTAGAGCCCAATAGGTCAACTGCAGTACGGTCACTTTTGCCTGGCCTAACTTACTGATCTATTGACCGGGCCCCGCGGTATCAAATGCCTTCGTAAAGCCCTTCAAAGACATGTTTACAGTAACACGTTGATCGGGTGCGACTGCAGGTATAACTGTCAGTTGAGCTGCGCTGCCTGCTTTGAATGCGGCAATATCTTCTTCTGATAATCCAATTCGAGAAAAGCACCCAACTTGATTGCAAAACGAAAATGGGTAGCGCTTACCGCTCTGACCATCAACTGCCAACGTTAATTGCCCAGTCAGCAGTGTTTCCAGTGGTACAATTACAGTTGCGCCAGCGATAGCACCACCGGCAGGCGTAGCTAGCTTGAATAGGTTTATTTCGACAATGGCATTACCAGCCTGATCCTGAAGCAACTGGTAAAGACGGCAAGGACGTGGTTCTAGACCACTCTTTGCACACTGCAAATCCCAATCCCCAATCAACTCAGACGATAGCTCTTCCGTTTGGGCAGAAGGCGTGACGACAGGCGCAGGTTGTGTTTCCACTTTTTGTCCCATTGACAGCGAACCGTCTGAGAGGGATCCAACGCCTTGAGCAAATGCGGGTATGGTCAACAGCGATACGACGGCGAAAAATGAAAAATTAAGAAGTTTGTTCATGAACTTACCAGTAGTTAAAAGCGAATATTTTGTAGGTATCGTGCCTTAAAGGATTTGTCACGCTAAAGCCTGATAGTACCCCGACAAAGTATCGTCACTGTGCCTTTACTTGGTCAAATTAAAAAGGGGCTAAACAAGCCCCTTTTTAACCGTATACTCCCTGTCGGACTGGCCGACTTATTAATTAGGCGAAACCTATGAACAAATGTGTCCAGCGTCAATAAAAAATAATGACTTTGCGCTGTTCGCGACGAAAAATATGTTTGTGAAAGGATCGCATACTAGCTCAATTATTCGTAAATAAATCTTTATAAGTTAGAAGAAATTCGAGAGAAAATTTTTGGCTATCAGAGATTGATTTAACTTGTATCCTTCGGCACATTTACGAGGTTTTACGCAGGAGGTGAGTTGTATGGATAGTAGAATTTTTATAGGTGGAGGTGGAGAAAGTTATTCAAAGAAACAATATCTTACCCTGAAATATGCTAATCGACATGGTTTGATCTCCGGAGCGACAGGTACAGGTAAAACAGTCACCCTCCAAATTTTAGCAGAAGAATTTTCCGCTGCTGGTGTTCCAGTCTTCCTTTCAGACGTCAAAGGAGACCTTTCAGGTTTGGCTGCACCTGGAAACGCCAACTCTAAATTACATCAGGCCTTTTCCGACCGAGCGAAAATTATTGGGTACGAAACGTATAAATACGCAGGCTTCCCGGTAACATTTTGGGACTTGCTAGGACAACAAGGGCATCCAGTTCGCACAACAGTGTCAGAGATGGGCCCTTTGCTGCTAGCACGTTTACTGGAATTAAGTGAAGCTCAAGAAGGGATCCTGAATATTGCTTTCAGGTTGGCTGATGAACAAGGTCTACCACTTCTCGACCTGAAAGACTTACAATCTCTTTTAGTTTGGGTAGGGGAAAATCGTATCGACTTGGCGCTGCGTTATGGCAATATTTCAGTTAGCTCAATCGGTGCCATTCAACGCCGTCTTCTTATTATCGAAAATCAGGGCGGCTCAGAACTCTTTGGAGAACCCGCCCTTGAATTGATCGACATCATGCATGTTGATCCGAGTGGGCGTGGTCAGATCAATATCCTAGCGGCTGATAAGCTGATGAAGTCGCCACGTCTCTACGCAACGTTTTTATTATGGTTATTGTCAGAGTTGTTCGAAGAATTGCCGGAAGTTGGTGACCCGGATAAACCTAAACTGGTATTTTTTTTCGATGAGGCACATTTGTTGTTTGACGATGCACCAAAGGCCTTAGTGAACAAAGTAGAGCAAGTCGCACGGCTTATCCGTTCCAAGGGCGTCGGCGTTTACTTCGTGACCCAAAATCCTGATGACATCCCTGAGGATATTCTTGGTCAACTTGGCAATCGTGTCCAGCATGCGCTCCGTGCGTTTACAGCGCGTGATCGAAAAGCGTTACGATTGGCAGCGGAAACGTATCGGGAAAATCCTCGCTTTGATACTGAAGTGGCTATTCGAGAAGTTGGTGTTGGCGAAGCATTAACATCAATGCTGATGAAAAAGGGAGTGCCCGGGATTGTTGAACGTACCTTGATCCGCCCACCATCTTCGCAGCTTGGTCCACTGGAGAGCGCATGGCGGGAGAAATTAATAAACGCTTCACACCTTGCTGGAAAATACGAACAGCACCACGATCGGCGCTCGGCGTATGAAATTCTCAAAGAGCGGGCAGTAAAAGCTGCTAATTCAGCGGCGGATATTGAAGAGAAAGAAGATGACATGGAAACTGCACAACGTGAATTTAGCACCGCGCGTCGTTATTCAGGGTCCCGTGTAAGCCGCTCTAGTTCTCGGTCGATGCGCTCGCGCGCCGATGACAGTTTTGGCGAGGCTATGGGAAAGATGGTAATGAAAGAGCTAAGCGGTACAACTGGAAGGCGGATCGTACGGGGGTTACTTGGAGGGCTTTTCAAGGGTCGATAGTCGTGCGAGCGTAATCCGCGTCTCCCCCTAAAAGTATTAAACCTTGTAAAGAACTTTTGGGAAATAATGTACCAATGTAGAGTGATTGTATGATGCTTGAAACAATGCATGGCGACCAAAGTAATTAAAACATTGATGCCTCTGTATGCGTTCAACATTTAAACTCGACTCAATCCATAGCAAAGCTAAGTGCCGCAGTAATAATGCAGGCAATGATTTTATTTTCCCTGAGAAAAGCGTTTCACCTTCTGAGATATCGCGCGGTTATCAATCTTATTCTTTGGCATTGAAGATAGCGCCTCCACAGTCAGCGTTCAGGGATCAAACCGCGGGGACTAAACCGCAAAACTAACAGTAAGATAACTCCCATGGTCAACAAACGCATATGGGCTGCACTGTTAATCAAATGGCTGCGTAATCCGTTGTCTTCCGCCATGCCACTAGTTACTAGCTGCATCAGCCAAAGACCTATTGGTTCCACTTGAACCCAGAAGAACCAAATCAAGAAGCCTCCCAGCACCGCACCAAGATTGTTTCCCGATCCACCTACTATCACCATTACCCATATCAGAAAAGTAAAGCGCAACGGTTGATATGTACCGGGCGTAAGTTGTCCATCCAACGTCGTCATCATTGCACCTGCAACACCACATATCGCCGACCCTAGAACGAAAATCTGTAAATGTCGGCGAGTAACATCTTTGCCCATTGCTTCAGCGGCAACTTCGTTGTCCCTAATAGCACGCATCATCCGGCCCCATGGACTTTTTAAGGCAGCCTGAGCCATTAAAAAGATAACGACCAAAACGACTGCAAAAAGAAGAGAGTAGTTGAGTTTTACGAATATTGTGGATGCGGTGACGGGGTCGGTTCCCCAGCTTTCAGCGCGTTCAACAAAACTGGCTGATTTTTGCAGATTTATCTCGTAAGGAACCGGGCGTGGTAAGCCAACGACATTTTTGACACCGCGCGCAAGCCAATCCTCATTTTTCATTACAGCAATGATGATCTCAGCGATGCCCAACGTAGCAATCGCAAGGTAGTCAGATCTGAGTCCCAGTGCAGTCTTGCCTATCAACCATGCGGCGCCAGCTGCAAGTAATCCGCCAACTGGCCATGCGACGATGACAGGTAAACCAAGACCGCCTAAAAAACCTGTTGCAGCTGGGTTAACTGCTTCCACAGCGCTGACGCCGGGATCAAGAATCGTGCGATAAACTGTAAAACCAATTATCAAAATACTTAGCATTACTAATGTGCGGTTTAGTCCCTTCGCCACTCTTTGATAAGAAATTACTGCTGCGACAATCGTACCTGCACCAGCTAACAGGGCTATTACGATGCGAGTGCCCCCAGCGTTCCAAGCTTCACCCACTGGGTCAATGGATACTAACGCCACCGCGAGGCCGCCGAGGGCCACGAACCCCATTACGCCAACATTGAAAAGCCCCGCGAAGCCCCATTGAAGGTTCACACCGAGAGCCATAATTGCCGATATCAACCCCATATTAAGAATTAAGATGGCCGAGTTCCAGCTTTGCATGGTTCCCGTGAGCAGGATTAAACCGCCTAAAGCCGCAAACATCAGTGCGTTTCTGGTAAAATCGCTCATACTGATTTCCCTTTGAATAGGCCGGTAGGCTTAAACAAAAGCACTACGATCAGGATCACAAAGCTGACGGCAAATTTATAGTCGGTGCTTAAAAGTTGTACTAGGCTGGAGGGTTCCAAGCTGTCCGGTAACAGGTATTTCAAAACCTTTTTCCAAGCATAAGTGATAGTGACCTCGGAAAAAGCAATCACAAAACCACCAGCAATTGCGCCGATCGGACTCCCTAGGCCACCGACAATTGCCGACGCGAAAACTGGTAGAAGCAATTGAAAGTAAACAAATGGCTTAAATGTCTTATCGAGACCATAAAGCACGCCTGCCACTGTGGCCAGAGCTGCAACTATCAGCCATGTGTACATTACCACTCGTTCTGGGTTGATGCCGGATAACAATGCGAGGTCTTCATTGTCCGAATAGGCCCTCATTGATTTGCCAGTGCGAGTTCGGTTTAGGAACCAAAAAAGAAGTGCCACGCAAATTACAGCAACAACTACTGTAAGTCCCTGAGTGGTTTTGATTGCAAGTCCTTCGGGTAAACCCGTCATAGCCTTAAATTCTCGAACCGATACTATAAAGCGCTCACCATCCGCAAACTTCTGATCGTTTGGTCCAATTATGAACCTAACTAAACCATTTAGGATGAACATCACCCCCATAGATACGATCACGAGAATAACAGGTTTAGCCTTTTGTTTTCGGTAGAATCTGTAAACCAGTCTGTCTGTGACCAAAACCAATGCCATTGTACCCATTATCGCAAACGGAAGAGCCAAAAGTGCAGTTGGCAAGGGGCCAAAATTGACCCCCATGCCCTGCAACAGCCATGTGACAAGCACCGCGACCATTGCTCCAAATGCCATGGTGTCACCATGTGCGAAGTTGGAGAACCTCAAAATGCCATAAATAAGAGTTACTCCCAAAGCGCCAAGCGCTAATTGGCTGCCGTATGCTAAGGCTGGGATCAGCACAAAATTTGAAAGTACTATAATGGCGTTGAGGACATCCATCAGTTAAGGTCTCCTCGATAGAAAATTGAAATAACCGCTAGCCGCAAGTTGTAAGGAACGGGAAACGCTACAAAGTCAGCGGCCCATGAAATCGGAATTAACACTTCAGCCTCCCAAAAAAGATTTTCGAACTTCGGGGTCGGCAAGTAAATCTTTTCCCGTACCAGAATAGGCATTACGTCCTTGTACAAGAACGTAGCCTTTATCCGCGATCTCAAGTGCCTGTTTGGCGTTTTGTTCGACCATCATTATGGGAAGCCCGGTGCGTGCCACCTCAATAATTCGGTCAAACAGTTCATCCATCACGATGGGCGATACGCCGGCCGTTGGTTCGTCCAGCATCAATACTTTTGGCTTGGTCATCAAAGCCCTCCCCACAGCTACCTGCTGACGCTGGCCACCCGAGAGTTCTCCTGCCGGTTGGCTGCGTTTTTCTTTTAGGATTGGAAATAATTCAAAAACTTGTTCGATCGTCTCTGTAAAATCATCCGTCCGAATGAAAGCACCCATTTCCAAGTTTTCCTCTACGGACATCGACGTAAAGATGTTGTGGGTTTGAGGTACAAAGCCCATACCCTTAACTACTCGATCCTGAGGCGATAGTTGAGTAATGTCGTCGCCATCCAAACGTACACAACCTTGGCGCAGATCAAGCATTCCAAAAACCGCCTTCATTGCGGTTGATTTACCTGCTCCATTTGGACCAACGATGACTGCAATCTGTCCAGGCTCAACTGCTACTGTACAATCGTGCAAAATGTCAGGACCGTTTTTACCATATCCACCTATCATCCCTTCACCGATTAGAAATGCATCAGATGTTGTTTTGCCTTTTTCTGCGTTCAAAGGAGTAACTTCTTTCGTGGTTCCGTTTGGTTTGGTTCCCGACGCGTTTGTATTTCCGCTGTCACTTTGCTCGCCGTTACTCATGTTGTTCTCAGATCAGTTATCATGATGTTTTCTTATTTTGGCAATCCGAGCGCGCTAGGCTCGGCGTTTAAAAATACATTAAAGTATATTTTGATTTGATGATTTCGACATGTTAACATTTGACAATTACGCACTAACTTTTTCTTTATTTTTCAGTCCTGTACCCAGATATGCCTCAACAACTTGTTCATTGGCTTTGATCTCATCAAGAGTGCCTTCCGCAAGAACTTTACCCTCGGCCATGCATATGACTGGATCACAAAGGCGGCCAATAAAATCCATATCATGCTCGATTACTACGAAAGTGTATTGGCGTTCTGTGTTTAACCGGATTATCGCATCACCAATTGTATTCAGCAAAGTTCTATTAACACCTGCGCCCACCTCGTCGAGAAAAACGATCTTTGCATCTACCATCATAGTACGACCCAGTTCCAAAAGTTTTTTTTGCCCCCCCGAAACTTGACCTGCTTTGTGATCTGCTAGGTGCTCAACCGTTAAGAATTCAAGTACTTCATCTGCTTTGGCTCGCAGTGCGCGTTCTTCATTAGCGATGCGTTTACGTCCAAACCAAGTGTTCCAGAGCTTTTCGCCAGACTGCCCACCCGGTACCATCATTAGGTTTTCCCGACAGGTCATGGAACCAAATTCATGGGCGATCTGAAAGGTTCGTAACAGTCCTTTTTGAAACAACTTATGTGGTGGAAGGCCAGTGATGTCCTCGCCGTCCATGATTACTTTGCCAGATGTTGGATCAAGAAGGCCGGCTATAACGTTGAAAAGGGTAGTTTTTCCCGCGCCGTTTGGTCCAATCAAACCTGTTATTGTGCCAGGCTTAATTATGAATGAGGCACCATCAACTGCACGAAATCCGCCAAAATGCCTATGAAGATTTTCGACGACAATCATGATCTCACTCCTGTAGGGCCGTATCTGGTGGAGTCTGAAATGTAAAAAAAGCAGCCCGACCAAGTCGGACCGCTACTTTTTTAAGCTGGATAAAAATCAACGATATTGCGCGGTCGTGATCTTGCCACCTTCTATGACAATCTCACGGTATCCACCGGCAGCTTCACCACCACCAATTAGCTCAACCGCGGTTGCTCCAACGTAATCGATCTCACCACCATTTGCGAGAATCTCTAGGCCCTTAGCAAGTTCACCAGTGTTGATTTTCTCGCCCGGAGCGTTGGCTACATCCATGATTTTACCGGCATAATCCGCAGAATTACTTGAACCTGCTGCTTGCATGGCAAGCATAATCAGCGCCGCCGCATCGTAGCTCTCGCCAATGTAGGGTCCAGTAGAGTCGTAATCATCGGACGTGATGCCTGCAACAATCATATCAGTATTTGACGACTCGCCACCGGGAACAGTTCCAACCGAACCTTCAATTTCGTCACCAAAATTGTTTTCCAACGAAGCACCTATCATGCCGTCACCTAAAGCGAACATATCGAACGCGCCTGTGTCCAGCGCTGCTCGGATAATGCCGGCTCCACCTTGGTCGACATAACCAGCAACGATTAGAATGTCTCCACCTGCCGACGCAAGAGCAGCTACTTCCGCCGAGTAATCGGCTTTACCGTCCTCGTGAGCCGTTGTCGCCGTGACTTCGCCACCACCAGCGTTGAAAGCGGCTGCGATAGCATCCGCTAGTCCTTTGCCGTAGTCATTGTTGGTGTAGGTAATAGCTGCTGAATTTATACCCTTTTCTATCAAAACGTCCGCCAGAACTTGGCCTTGACGCGCGTCAGAGGGTGAGGTGCGAAAGAACATGCCGTTGTCTTCGGCATTAGAGAGCGCCGGCGAAGTCGCGGACGGAGAAATCATAACCACGCCATTTGGCATCGCTACATTGGCTAGTATAGCGCCGGTTACGCCTGAACAATCCGCGCCAACAATGCCTTTTACGCCGTCAGAAGTAATTAGACGTTCCGCAGCAGCAGTTGCAGCGCCCGCATCGACACAAGTCGAGTCACCACGTACGGGTGTAACCGTGGACCCATCAAGTAGCTTGCCCGAGTCGCTAACTTCTTTCATTGCGAATTCACCACCCGCTGCCATAGCAGGTGTCAGAGATTCAATTGGGCCCGTGAAACCCAAAATTACCCCGAGCTTGATATCCTCCGCAGAAGCTGCGCCGGCTACAAGAGCGCTAGCAGCGGTGGCCATTAATAGTTTTTTCATTGTGACACTCCCAATTGTCTTTTTTTTCTATGTGAAACTCTATGCGGGGACACTTAAAAAGAAAAGGGGCATTTGATCTCAATTTGATCGCATATTGGAAGGCAAACGTAAGTTTTAAATGTATTATTATTAAATTGTTGCCACTTCTGGAGGGGTCATGGTTTTCAAATGGATCATACTGTTAATGTTGTTGGTCACTGGGGTCTCAGTGAATGGTCAAACAGCAACATCTTCCGAGGGCAACATCACTCTGGAGCTCATCACCAAGGGTCTGCGCTCACCGTGGGGCTTTGCATTCCTGCCCAGCGGCGAAATTTTGATTACAGAGCGTGGTGGAAAACTACGTAGGGTTGACAGTAACGGCGCTCTTCATACTGTCCGTGGCATCCCAAGAGTATATGTTAAGGGGCAGGGTGGGTTGATGGACATCTTGGTTCCGCGTGACTTTAGTAAAACGCGACACATTTTCCTTTCTCTTGTCGTGAGACAAAAAGGAGGTGCCGGAACAGCAATCGCGCGAGGTACTTTGTCAACAGATGGTTCCAGGTTGACAAACGTAAATGTGATTTTTGAGATGACACCTGGCAGTTCAGGCGGTCGTCACTTTGGCAGTCGCATTGTTGAGGCGCAAGATGGTACTTTATTTGTTACTGTTGGTGAGCGTGGAGATAGTTATTCTGCTCAAGATTTAACACGGCATAACGGTTCGATCGTACGGATTACAAAAGATGGTCATGTGCCGCAAGATAACCCGTTTGTCGGAGCTATAAATGCGCAAAATGAAATATGGTCATACGGCCATCGAAACCCGCAGGGAGCAGCGCTCGACTTGAAGGGTCAACTGTGGGCTGTTGAGCACGGCGCAAAAGGTGGAGATGAAATAAATCAGATCAAAAAAGGTGCGAACTTTGGGTGGCCGGTGATAGCATATGGTCGTCACTATTCGGGTCAAAAAATTGGAGAGGGCACATCCAAACCTGGCCTACAGCAGCCCGAGTACTACTGGGATCCATCGATTGCTCCATCTGGCATGATCGTCTACTCTGGTGGGCTTTGGCCTAAGTGGGCAGGCAATATTTTTGTTGGCAGCCTCAAATTTGACTATATCTCGCGGCTATCAGGATCTCCATTAAGAGAAGACGAACGACTTAAAAGTATCGAAACTAAACGTGTGCGTGACATTCGTGAGGCGCCAGATGGGAGCATCTGGTTCCTTTCGGAAGATCGGGGTGCTCTTTACCGAATGACCCCTGAAAATTGATATTAATCCATTCCACGTACTATGAATAAGTTTCCCGTCAGCCCTTTTCGCGTTTCAAAAGAGTTATTCTATATTTCATGATTTTTGTCGGTATTTATCGTGCAGGAGATAGAGAATCTTTGGTTAACATTTTGAATGTAACGTTACATCACTTGTTTTGCCTACCTTAAACCACTGTACTAGCAACTGCCCTGGCACAAGCAAGAGCAACCTTTCGTATAGAAGTTTTGGACAGTGCTTCGAGTAAAGCCGATTGAAAAAATGATTAATAACAGCACTGATCTTTAACTTGGCGTACGGGTAGCGTGACTCCCTCGCTCTCGATATGGCGTTGTTTGGTAGTGTGCACGATAACATTTTGAAAAGTGGCTGGGCGACGCAAAACCACAAGCCAGAGCGACGTTGATCACACTCATGTCGGTTTGCATGAGCAAGTTCCGGGCTTTTTGCAAGCGTAACTCCATATAATAGCGTTTTGGTGAACGGTTCAAATATCTGCGGAACAACCTTTCAAGCTGACGAGTTGAAAGTCCGACTTCCTGAGCGAGCAAAGACGGGCTAATGGGTTCCTCGATATTTGCCTCCATTTTCTGAATTACCATGGAGAGTTTGGGATGTCTGACTCCAATCCGGGTAGGTACGCTTAATCGTTGAGCGTCTTGATCAGTACGGATTGAATTGTAGATTTGTTGATCAGCAACCCAATTTGCGACTTCTTCACCCAAATCATCCGCGATTAATTGCAAAAAAAGGTCTATCGAGGACGTGCCTCCGGCTGTTGTCATCCGGTTTCCGTCGATAGAAAACACTGATTTAGAAAGATTTACATCTTCAAATTCTTCCGTAAAGCTATCCTGATTTTCCCAATGAATCGTGGCCTTTTTCCCATCGAGCAAACCTGCTTTGGCCATCACGTATGCAGCGGTGCACAAACCACCTATCCGTAAACCTTTGCGAGCTTCGCGCCGCAGCCAATTCAACAGCTTCTTTGACGTGGCTTTTTGAACGTTAATTCCACCACATAGTATGACTGTGTCGTCGCGGTGCAAGTCTTCTAGCGTGGTGTCCAGTTTAAAGGTTGTGTGGGTAGAGCTATCAATCGTCCCCCCTTCTTCTCCGGCGAGTGTCCAAACATAATATTCTCGCCCCAATCGTCTATTGGCTAGCCGAAGGCAGTCTAGCGCAGACGCGAAGGACAAGAGCGTAAAGTTGTCTAACAATACAAAGACAAACCGACGCGCTTTCGCATTCGGTGTCACGGCTGGCCGGGTTGCCTTGAGCGACATGGCTAACTTTCCTCTGTCTCCGTACGGAACGGTTTTGGCCATTGTTACGGGTGATTTAGCACGTAAATACTTGTATCCGTCAAGTCGCTTATTTCAACTATGGCTCTTACTCAAGGGCTTATGTATAAGATCGTTTCTATTGAATGAAGCGGAGTAAAGACAATGGCAAATTGGCAAAAATCTGACTGGCGGATCAAGCCGCGAGTACAGATGCCTGACTACACGGATATTGATGCACTGCACCAAGTTGAAGCACAGCTCGCAAGCTATCCGCCACTGGTCTTTGCTGGTGAGGCCCGGTCACTGAAGCAGAAACTGGGAGCAGCCTCTCGTGGTGAAGCATTCCTTCTACAAGGCGGTGACTGCGCAGAAAGTTTTGAACAATTCAGTGCAGACGGCATACGCGACACGTTCAAGGTGATGCTGCAAATGGCGATGGTTTTAACTTATGGGGCAAAGGTCCCTGTGGTGAAAGTGGGCCGCATGGCGGGTCAGTTCGCAAAGCCGCGTTCCGCGGCAACTGAAACCATAGATGGAGTTGAGTTGCCAAGTTACCGCGGTGATATCGTAAACGAACTTGATTTCACTTCTATTGCGAGGACCCCGGATCCCAATAAAATGCTGAAAGCTTACACCCAAGCCGCGGCAACACTCAATCTCCTTCGGGCTTTCTCGACTGGCGGTTATGCGGACGTGCATCAGGTGCATGCATGGACGCTCGGCTTCACAGAAAGTACCAAAGCAGCTAAATACCGTGATATGGCTAATCGCATAAGTGACACGCTTGATTTCATGATGGCGGCAGGTCTGGACGGCGGCAGCACCCATTCTTTGCGTACTGTTGATTTTTTCACGAGCCACGAGTCTTTGTTGTTGGAGTATGAAGAGGCTTTAACACGCCTGGACTCAACGTCTGGAAAATGGTTGGCTGGATCTGGTCACATGATTTGGATAGGCGACCGCACACGTCAGCCCGATGGTGCTCATGTTGAATACGCAAGTGGCGTTTTGAACCCAATCGGTTTGAAATGTGGCCCTACCACGACAGCAGAAGATCTCAAAATTCTTATGTCAAAACTCAATCCTGAGAACGAAGATGGTCGTCTAACTCTAATCGCCCGTTTTGGGGCTGGGTCTGTTAGCGAACATCTGCCACGCCTGATCAAGGCTGTTAAAGACGAAGGTGCGAACGTTCTTTGGAGTTGTGACCCGATGCACGGCAATACCATAAAATCAGCAACCGGTTTTAAAACGCGACCGTTCGAAAGTGTATTACGTGAAGTCCGCGAGTTTTTTGCTGTACACAAAGCTGAAGGCACGGTCCCTGGAGGTGTGCATTTTGAGATGACCGGTCAAGATGTTACCGAATGCACTGGTGGGGTTCGCGCCGTCACGGAAGAAAACCTATCAGACCGTTATCATACTGCGTGTGATCCCCGTTTGAACGCCTCGCAATCCCTCGAATTGGCATTCCTTGTGGCCGAGGAACTATCTAGCCTTAGGGAAACACGCACGGCAGCTGCAGTTTGAAAATAATAAGACGGGGGTCAGTTGTGAGCCCCGTCTTTTGCCGCGATTTATTCAGTTTTTTTTGAAATATTCCGTTGGTCGCAATAGTCCACAGAAGTTTGTTAAGCAGTCACATTAAAATAACAGTCGGCTGTTTAAGTGGGAAGTTTACTTTGAAGCCCCTCAAGTTCACCAATGCACAGGCTTCTCCGCTAGGCTCAACATTCACCGTCGTACGTTAGCTCCCCAAATATTTTTGTAAAACGCGCAACTGTCCTCGCAGATGGAAACCAGTGCGTAAAAATTGCATTAGAAGTTTTTCAACTGTTCTTTGAAGATATCAATGCGATTGAAAAGTAACCTCAGATCAAACAGAAAACAGGCGATTGATAGCTTTAGAGGCAATCAAATCCAGATACTGATTAAATATTAATTCAAATCACAGACGTGTCGGACCCAACAGCCTATGTAGAACGGCTCCTGCTATTAACAATTGGTTCCTTGGCTTGCCCTAGGCTCACTGATACTTGTAGGTACTAAGACAAGACACATCAGGAGAATAAATTTGCTTCACTCGATGACAGGATTTGCTACTCTTAACGGAGAGAACGGTGTCTTCAACTGGACTTGGGATTTGCGGAGTGTCAATGCAAAAGGGCTTGATATCCGCCAGCGCGTTCCGGACTGGATTGAGGGACTGGAAGCTGCTGTCCGAGTCGAATTAAACAAAGTATTAAGTCGAGGCTCGGTCAGTCTTGCACTGAAGATTCAAAAGAAAGAAGAGCAGGGGGCTTTAGCCCTAAATCGGACACAGTTGAGCAATGTATTGCAAGCCCTGCATGAGGCAGAAACAGTCGCAGCAGAGCAGGGTGTCAATCTTGCTGCGTCACGGAGTGTCGATATCTTAAATGTGCGCGGCGTTCTTGAAACCGCGTCTGACGGTGGTGACCAAAAAGCGTTACTTGCAGTCCTGCTTAAGCAACTGCCAGTTTTGCTTAACAGGTTTCAAGAAATGCGCCAAACTGAGGGCAAGGCCCTACACACTGTCCTTAGCGAGCAGCTCACCCAGGTTGAAACTCTTACTGCGGATGCTACCATAGTTGCAGAGCGGCGACAGGTTGAGACAGCGAAGAAACTGCACACTAACCTTAAACGAGTGATGGAAAACGCTGATGGAGTAGACAGCGAGCGTGTTGCGCAGGAACTAGCAATAATTGCGGTCAAAGCTGATGTTACAGAAGAACTAGACCGGTTGCGGGCTCATGTCGAGGCAGCGCGTGATTTTCTAAAAAAAGGAAGTCCTGTTGGCCGAAAACTGGACTTTTTGATGCAGGAGTTTAATAGAGAGGCCAATACGTTATGTTCTAAAGCTCAGTTAATTGATCTGACGCGTATTGGGTTAGACCTCAAGTCTGTGATTGACCAAATGCGCGAACAAATCCAAAACGTGGAATGAAAAGTATGATCAACCGACGCGGGTTATTAATTATTTTGTCATCGCCGTCTGGCGCAGGTAAGTCTACCTTGGCCCGCCAATTAATGGCATGGGACCCAGCGCTAAGCTTCTCAGTTTCGGCCACCACGCGCGCGCCACGAGATGGTGAAGTGGACGGGCGTGAATACTTCTTTCTCAGTGAGGACGACTTCAAAACCGAGGTTGCTGATGGGCGTATGCTTGAGCACGCACATGTGTTTGGAAATTTTTATGGGTCTCCAGCAGGCCCGGTAAAAAAGACCATTGAAGCCGGCAAAGACGTGCTTTTTGATGTAGACTGGCAAGGTGAGATACAAATACGGAATTCTGACCTAGGCAAGCACGCTTTATCAATTTTTATTCTACCACCTTCGATTTCTGAACTGCACCGCCGTCTCGTCAAGCGCGGTCAGGACAGTGATGACGTGATTTCGAAACGAATGTTAAAAAGTTGGGATGAGATCAGCCACTGGGGAGCTTATGATTACGTTTTGGTCAACGATAATTTGGAAGTTACTGAAAAGCAGTTGAAAACGATCATAAATGCTGAGCGCATGCGCCGCGAGCAACAACCGTCTTTGCAAAGCCATGTTCACAAGCTGCAAGCCGAGTTTGAGGAGATGCCCTGATATGCCCATCTACACACTTGATGGTTTTGCTCCGACCCTCGCTGAGACTAGTTGGATTGCACCAGACGCAAATATAGTTGGAAATGTTACAATCGCCGAAATGGCGTCGGTTTGGTTTGGTTGTACTCTACGAGGCGACAACGAGCTAATTTTAATCGGTGCAGGGTCTAATATACAGGAAAATACTGTAATGCATACGGACCCAGGCCACCCAATTATTATTGGGGATAATTGCACAATAGGCCATAAGGCGATGCTGCACGGATGTAGCATTGGAGAGAACAGCCTGATTGGTATGGGCGCTACAGTGCTAAACGGTGCAAAAATCGGAAGAAACTGTCTTATCGGGGCAGGGACGCTCATTACCGAAAACAAGAATATTCCGGACGGCAACCTAGTAATGGGCGTACCGGGTAAGGTGGTGCGCGCGTTGGATGTTGCGACAATCGAGAGTTTGTTGAACAGCGCAATCCACTATCAAGAAAATGCTCGACGATTTAGAGAGGGTTTGAAGCTCGTAACAAGAACACAACGAAAAATGAGTTGAATGAAAATTACACTTTCTCCACGTTAAAAAAGCGTATTTTTATGAATAGATCTTTGATTAAGTATAGATTTTAGTGTATTGTATTATCTATATTTTTTTATTTTAGGTTTCTCATTCCATTTACGCTCTACGTTGTGCGATGCTGCCATTATTGAAGAAAACATCTGCGCCTCAGC